>Ga0105047_10000031_pt1 | contig 161136 bp, 138 predicted proteins | sample MAT04_FD_78384 | JGI IMG/M metagenome (GOLD analysis project Ga0105047, IMG submission 78384) | Freshwater microbial communities from Lake Fryxell liftoff mats and glacier meltwater in Antarctica - MAT-04 (megahit assembly) | ecosystem: Environmental > Aquatic > Freshwater > Ice > Liftoff...
CATTTATCGATCGGTTACTGGCAGGTGGCGCGAATTTATACGCTGTTGCGGCAGGCCGATAACGCCCACCTGTATGCCCAGCAGTGCCTGGAAATTTCCAAAATGGGCGATGTCGCGCCGTTTTATCTGGGGTACGCCTATGAAGCGCTGGCGCGCGCCGAAGCCGTGGCGGGCAACCGGGCGGCCATGCAAGGCTATCTGGAAGAAGCCCGGCATATCGTAATGCACGTCACCGATCCGGATGACCGCGATCAGTTGTTGGAGGATCTCGACACGGTGCGCTAGCTCAGTTCGCGGCGGCCTGCGCCGCGCGGATCAGGGCTTCGATTTCCAGCGGCATGCCTTTGCTTTGCATGCGCACCATTTGAATGGCGCCCGGTGTGCACTGCCCGGCGCACACCCCACAGCCCATGCAGACTGCGGGATTTATGACCGCGCTGCCCTGCATTTGAATGGCCTGAAACGGGCAGGTTTTCTCGCATTTGCGGCATTTTAAGCACAGTGCGCTGTTCACCTGGGCCACATAGCCCGAAGAAGCCAGCATGGGCGTGCCGCTGCGCTGCGCCTGCATGGCCCCGCAGCAGCAGGCGCAGCAGTTGCAAATGGCGTAAAAGCGGCCCAGCATGGCATCTTTAAAGAAGGCATGGTGCACATGCCCGCGCTTATCTTCTGCCTGCAAAATTTCCTGCGCGTGCTGCGAGCTGATCCAGCGCGCTTTCTGGGGATGATGCTGCACTACAAACCCGGCGAAGGGTTCGCCAATGATCAGGCATACGTCGAGCGGCAGGCAGGGGTTTTCTTTGGCCGCGCGGCAGGGGCAGTCGAGCGCGACGATGTGGTCGGGGTTTTTAAGCACAATGTCGCGCGCCAGGGCATAGGGCACAATCTGTTCCTGGTCTCCCAGGGCAATATCCTCTTTAACCGAAACCAACTGTCTGGCTGCCGCCAGCGTCACCACTTTACCGTGGTAGGTGTCTTCCATTTTGACAGATGGGCCCGCGGCGCTGCCGGCGCTGGAGACGATCCGCCTGCCGATCCAGTTCAGCAGCGGGGCCAGGCGCCGGGCCAGCGGGTGGCGCCCGCTGCCCATGGCGATGTAAAAATAGGTCCAACGCCCATAAATATAGCTGTGCAGAAAGCCAAACCAGGAAAAATCTTTGGCCTGACGCGCTTCGTGCCAGAAGGCGCGGGTTGATGATTGGAAGAGGCCTTTGCGCTGCATACATACTCCTGCGGAGCGGGGGTGAGGTCTGCCTATTTAGAATGCCAAACAAAAAAATGATCTCAAAAGAACAGCCGCCAGGCGGCCGCTGCCTGTATTATATCGAGGAATTGGTTATTTTAGGGGGCCAGGGGCGGCGATGGTGGGCTTTTCGGAATGGGTTTAGCAAGATGATATAATAACACGCTATGCAACCGCCTGCCGAAAAAAACGAGCCGCTGCACGCCTACCGCATCGGGGTGGAGATCGGTCCATACGACCCGTATTGGGTGCAGGTGCGCGAAGTGGCCTGCCAGCGCCTGCTGCAATTGGGCATGGACCTGGTGCGGCTGGAAATTGCCGAAACCAACAATTCCTTTTATGAAATCGTCCCCGAGATTCTGGCCGATGAACTGCTGGCGCATGAGTTGGACGCGCTGATCGCGGTCAATTTGCCCAGCCACGTAATCCAGATTCTATTAAAAAATAAATTACCCATCATTTCGGTATCCGATTCAGCGCTGCGCCACCCGCTGTTGACCTGCCATACCGGCCTGTTCGAGGCGGGAAAACTTGCCGGTGAAGCGATTGGCCGGCTGCTGCCGGGGCGCGGATTGGTGACCTGTATCGGTGGCTTTTTGGATGTGGGCGACGATAAAGGCGAAACCCGCATCGCCGGACTGCGCGACGCACTGCAGGTCTATCCGGAGATCGCCATCCAGTACATTCCAACCTATTGGGATTACGAACGTGCCTATGAACAGGCGCGCGCCGGCCTGGGAAAGCTGGCAGGTTCTCCCGGAGATGTCCTGGTGGGCCTGTCCGATTCGCTGGCGCTGGCCGGGCGCGATGCCTGCCGCGACCTGGGGTTGCTGACGCCCCCGATCCAGATCGTGGGAATCAACGGTGACCCACTGGCGCTGGCAGCCATTTGTGATGGCAGTATGGCGGCGACGGTGGAGACTTCGGCCAGGGAGCTGGCGCTGAAGGCGGTTGAGTTATCTGTGCAGGCGGCCCAGAATTTGCCGCTGCCGGCGACCTACATGCTGCATTTGCGCCTGATCACCCGCGCCAATGTGGGCGAGATTGCCGTGGAGAAGCTGATTGCCACTGCCAACCTGCCCACCCACCTGGTGGGGGTCAACCGCCAGCAGCAGCAGCGCCGGCTTAAACAGATGGAAATTAGCAGCGCCATCAACCGGCGGGTGGGGGCCCTGTTGGACCGCCAGCGCCTTTCGCAAGAGTTTTCCGAACTGATCCGTAATAATTTTGATTTTGATATTGTTCAGGTGTTGCTCTGGTCGCAGGAAGAACGCGCCCTGGTGCTGCAAGGCAGCGAGACGGATTCCCGCCGCTTCGCGCTCGACGAATCGGATTTATTGACCGAGGCGCTCAAAACGGGTGAGCCGATTTTTATACCCGATGTGCTGCACAGCCAGCGCTATGTGCCCGATCTAAGTTTTCCGCAGACGCGCACGCGGGTGGTATTGCCCATTCGTTTGGGTGACCAGGTGATCGGCCTGCTGGACCTGCACCGCCGGCATCCCAGTCAGTACCTGCGCCAGGAGATCGGCGGGCTGCAGCCCCTGGCAGACCAGTTGGGCATTGCCCTGCGCAACGCTGAATTGTATTCGGCGGCAGTTAAGGCGCGCGAGCAGGCCGAAAAAGCCGACCAGCTTAAGACCCGGCTGCTGGCCAATGTGAGCCATGAATTGCGCGCGCCGCTTAACGTCATTTTGGGATATTCACAGGCCGCCCTGCAGACCCCCAACCCCTATAAAATGAAACTGCCGCTGGAACTGCAGCGCGATCTGCGTTACATTTACCAGGGTGGCGAACACCTGATGCACATTATTAACGACCTGTTGGATGTCTCGCGCGCCGAGATCGGCGAACTGGACCTATTTACCGAAGCCATTCAGACCCACTCATTTTTGGTAGAGGTCTTCGGTGCATTCACCCGCAGCAGCCCCAGCAGCATCGGGCTGGAATGGCGGCTGGAGATACCGGCTGAACTGCCGGTGATTCAGGCCGACCCGGTGCGCATGCGCCAGATTTTGCTCAACCTGCTCAGCAATTCGGCCCGGTTCACCACCAGCGGCCACATTACCCTGGGCGCTGAAACCGAACCGCCGTACATTCATTTTTGGGTGGAAGATACCGGGGCGGGGATTCCAACCGAGCAGCAGGAGCGGATTTTTGAGCCGTTTGTCAGTATTGAACAGAACAACCGCCGGCGCGAAGGAATTGGCCTGGGGTTGAGCATTACCCGCCACCTGGTGGCACTGCACCATGGCACGCTCTCACTCAACAGCCAGCCGGGTCGCGGCAGCACTTTCCATTTTTACCTGCCGCTGCCCAACCTCACCAACCAACCCAGCATACCGGTTCCCGGGGCCAGGGTGGGCGTTTTGTTGGTGATCACCCACCAGCATAAGCTGCCCAGGGTGCTGCGGCAGATTGCCGAGCGCCAGGGATTGAAAACTGTGCTGATTGAGAGCATCGCGGACCTGGAGTACGCGGTGGCCATGCCACAGCCGGCGGCGCTGGGCTGGGATATGACTTCGGCCAGTACCTCCGATTGGCAGCTCATACAGCACCTGCAGTCGCTCGCCAGTTTTGAGCAGATGCCTTTTATTCTTTTCAAGAAAGAGGATCAAGCGGTGGATTTGCGCAACGGTCTGACCAATGTGCTGCTCAAACCGGTCAACCGCCGTAACCTGTCTGATTTTGTGAAGAGCCTGTATGAACCCAATGCTTTGGGCTCGGTGCTGATTGCCGATGACGACCCGCAGGCGCGCCAGATGTATTGCCAGATCGTGGCGGAGGCGCTGCCAGGGTATGCCCTGTGCGCGGTGGAAAACGGTGCCCAATTATTGGAAGCCGTGAAGCAAGAGGTACCCATGCTGATTTTGCTGGATCTGATGATGCCGGTGCTGGATGGGTTCAGTGTGCTGCAGCAGTTGCGCTCAGACCCGCGCACGGCGCGCCTGCCGGTGGTGGTGATCAGCGGGCAGCGCCTGTCGTTGGACGATGTGCAGCGCCTGGATTATTCGCGGGTTACCTTTCACACCAAGGGGCTGCTTTCGTCGGATGAGGCAGTGGAACTGCTGCGCGAGGCCTTTGCCGGCCGTGACCTGCTGAGCCAGCCTACCAGCCGCCTGGTAAAGTTTGCGCTGGTGTACCTCTATCAGAATTACTCGCATAACCTGACCCGCAAAGAATTGGCCGACCAGGTGGGGGTGAGCGAAAACTATCTCAGCCAGATCTTCCGCCAGGAGCTGGGCATTTCGCCCTGGGAATGCCTGAGCCGTCTGCGCATCCAGAAGGCCAAGGAAATGCTCGTCTCCGGCGAAGATACGATCACCCAGGTGGCCACGCGCGTGGGTTTTAACGATTCGGCTTATTTCAGCCGGGTCTTCCATAAGCTGATCGGCTGCTCCCCGCAAGATTACCGCCAGCAGCACCTCAAGAACTGAGAATCTTTCTTCCTCCCCGCTGGCGGGGACCCGAAGGGGCATGTGGCCGGGGAGGGGTTCTATCTTGCCGCCTTTCCTTAAAAAAGAGGCCAGGGAGACAGCCTCCTCGCGTCCCCATCCGCTGATTTAACCTTAAATTTAACGTCGTCATACAAATATCCAAGGGGACTGTTCTTTAATGCAAGACACATGCGACAATAACCTGTACACTGATTAAACTCCACCCATGTGATCTCGTTTTGATGGCCAATATTAAACCTGTCCTGCTCATTGTCGACGATGACCTGCCTACCCTGGAACTCTACCAGCGTGAGCTGAGTGCCGATTACACGGTCTTAACCTGCCAGGATCGCCTGGAGGCTGAAAAGTTGGTGGTTACGCCCGGGCTGTGCGCGGTAATTCTGGAGCCGACGATTTCTGGCGGGGCGGGCTGGCAGTTGCTGCATGATCTGCGCCGCGAAGCGCGCCGGGCTTCCTTTCCGGTGATTTTGTGCAGTTCATCGGATGAACGCAAACGCGGGTTGAATGCCGGCGCGCAGGCGTTTTTGATTAAGCCGGTATTACCGGCCGATTTGCACCAAACCTTGCGCCGGGTCATCGCTTATCACCCCGGGTAGGCCAATTTCTACACCATTTTTTCATCAGAGCGGAGATTCATGACCAACCAAGCCCCTCCCACATTAAATACTCCCTTGCTCGAGATAAAAAATCTCAAAACCTATTTCTTCCTGGAAAGGGCCACCGTGCGTGCCGTCGATGGGGTAGATTTAACGCTGCCGCATAAGACCACCATGGGCGTGGTGGGGGAAAGCGGTTGCGGTAAGAGCATCACCGCCATGACCATCATGCGCTTGCTGCAAGAGCCGCCCGGTAAGATTGTGGAAGGTGAAATTTTGCTGCATCGCAAGGCGCACAATGATGTGGTGGATATTGCCAGGCTGGACCGCAAAGGCGATATGATGCGCGAGATCCGCGGCGGTGAGATCGCGATTGTGTTTCAAGAGCCGATGACCTCTTTGAACCCGCTCTACACCATCGGCGATCAAATTGCCGAATCGGTGGAGGTGCATCAAAAACTGGGGCATGCCGCGGCGCTTGACCGCGCCCTGGAGATGCTCACCAAGGTGCAGATCAGTGCGCCCAAGCAGCGCATGAAGGAATTCCCGCATCAATTGAGTGGTGGCATGCGCCAGCGTGTGATGATCGCCATGGCGCTGTCGTGCAACCCGTCCATTTTAATCGCCGACGAGCCCACTACCGCGCTGGATGTGACCGTGCAATCGCAGATTTTGGATCTGATGAACCAGCTTCAGGCCGATTTCGGTTCCTCCATTATTTTGATCACGCACAACCTGGGCGTGGTTTCGCAAATGGCCGCCGAGGTGGCGGTGATGTATTTGGGTAAGATCGTGGAGCGCGCCAAAACGCATGAGTTGTACCATCACCCGCTGCACCCCTATACGGTGGGGCTGCTCAACTCGGTGCCTGTTTTGGGACGCAAAGGCAAGAATATTCTAATCCCGATCCAGGGCATGGTGCCGCCGGCTACCGAGAAGATCATCGGCTGCGCTTTTGCCCCGCGCTGCCCGCGCGCGATGAAGATTTGCCGCGAACAAACCCCCCAATTATTAGAAGTCCAATCCGGTCAGCAGGTATCCTGCTGGTTATACGGTGAAAAAGGCGCCGGGATTGGTTAATATTTCGTGCATTGGTGCCTAGACCAACAAAATCCACTCGAAAGGAGGTGATTTCGAGCAAGGACCCAACCCTAAGACTGCACGCATCACCCGGCGTGTAAGACATGAAATTCAAAAAATCGCCGCTGCCTGGCGACTATGTTGGCTGCAGGGTGAACCAACCCTATTTGCTGTTTTTGAGGAGAAAGTAAAGTGAACAATCGCAAAGCTATTTGGAGTTTGTTCTCCATTTTGATCGTGGCTGTGATGCTGCTGGGTGCCTGCGCACCGGCTGCAACCACGGCGCCCACCGCCGCTCCCGTGGTGGCCACCAAGGCGCCCGAAGCGACCAAGGCTCCTGAAGCCACCAAGGCCCCCGAAGCCACCAAGGCTGCCGTAGCCACCGCTGTGCCCGCTACCGCTGCCCCCGCCGCAGTCAAGGCCCCCATCGCCTACCCCAACCCCAATAAGTTGGAAGTCGGCGGCGCTGAAGTCAAGAAACTGCCCATCAGCCAGATCGTGACCTACAAGGCCCTGCCCAAGTACCAGCAGGCCCCCTGGATGGACGCGCTGGTTGCTGCCGGCAAGCTGCCCGCGGTCAAGGATCGCCTGCCCAAGGAACCCGCCGTCATGCTGAAAACCGGCATGAAGGACGGCATCGGCGTTTATGGCGACCTGTGGCGCGGCTTCTCGGCCTGCCCCACCGCTGGCTATAACGATATGGCCGGCACCACCATGGGCTGGTTCGGTATCGAATCCTACACCTCGCGCTATCAGGCGCTGGTCAAGACCGGCCCGCTCTATCGCGCCGACCAGGATATCGAACCGTTCCCCGAAGTTGCCAAGAGCTGGACCTGGTCCGCCGACGGTAAAGAACTGACGATGAAGCTCATCGAAGGTGCCAAGTGGTCGGATGGTGTGGCTTTCAACGCCGACGATGTCATTTTCACCTGGGAAGGTTACGTGCTGGATGACAAGGTCAATGCCCCGCGCCATCTGGATGCCTTCACCTGGAACAAAATCCCCACCAAGCTCGAGAAGGTGGATGACTACACCATCAAATTTACCTTTGGTGTTGCCAAGCCTATGGATGTCTTCTATCTGCTGAACGAGGGTAACTTCAATATCATGCCCGCGCATCAGCTCAAGGCCCTGCACCCCAAGTGGAGCACCGCCAACCCCAAGCCCGATTACAAGGCTTTCGCGGATGCGCTGCCCCCCAGCAAGCTGCCCCTCGTGACCATGGGTCCGTGGGTCATCACTGAATACAAGACCGACGAACTGATGATCATGCGCCGCAACCCGTACTACTGGAAAGTGGATGAAGACGGCAACCAACTGCCCTACCTGGATGAAATCCAGTACAAGAAGGGTCCCAGCGGCATCGGGCGTGACCTGTGCACCATCGCCGGCGACTGCGATGAAACCAACCTGGAAAACCCCAGCTCCTTCGTGGAGGCCATGACCAAGGCTGCCGATCCCGCTGCCAAGTACTCCGTTTCCTGGGGTCCTGAAACCCTCGGTTATGGTGTGGCCTTCAACTACGCGCTGGACTTCGGCGTCAAGGATGCCCGCGACACCGCGGTGCGCACCCTGTTCCGCGACCTGCGCTTCCGCCAGGCGATGAGCTACGCGATGGATCGCGAAGGCATCGCCCAGTCGATTATGAAGGGCCCCTTCCTACGCGCTTGGGCCGGCGGACTCTATCCCGGAGCACCCGAGTTCGATCAGAAGTCGGTCGTGTACTATCCGTTCGATGTTGAATCCGCCAAGACCCTGCTCGCGCAGATTGGCCTGAAGGATACCAACAACGACAAGGTGCTCGAGTGGACCACCGGCCCGACCACTGGTCAGCCCGTTGCCATTCAACTGCGCGCTTCGCAGGATGCCAAGGAAACCCAGAGTGTTGCCGAAGCTCTCGTCAACCAGTGGGGCGCCGTGGGCATCAAGGTCAACATGAAGATCATGGACAGTGCCACCGGCACCGAGTCGGATACTTCCGGTACCTGGGACGTGATGGTCTATCGCGGTGGACAGGAAAAAGCTCTGCCCTTCGTGAACCCCTCCGGCCTGGCTCCCTACACCAAGACCTTCAATATGCACCGCGAAGGCGACAAGCCCCGTACGATGTTGGACTTCGAACAGAGCCTGATCGACATCATGCAGAAGTACCGCGCGACCTTTGACGCCGCCGGCCGCAAGACCCTCATGTCGCAGTATAACAACATCTTCACCAAAAACGTCTACGACATCGGTGTTTTTGTCGGTCGCTATGGCCTGGGTATTGGCAAGCGCTTCAAGAACATCCCGGATGGTACGCCTGTGTTTATGTACCAATGGGTGGAAGATGCCATCAACCTCGATATCCTCTGGACCCCCAAGGATCAGCAGTTGAAGCAGAATCGCCCCGAGACCATCCCGGTCTTCAAATAATCTTTCTGGTTTGCCGGTTGGGTTGGAGGACCATGGTCCTCCAACCCAACCCTTGTTGCAGTGGACCGAAGTTTCCTGGAGGTGGCATGCTTAATTACATTATCCGTCGAATCGTCATCGCAATATTCTTGCTGATCGGGATCGGAATTGTTTCGTTCATCGTGATCAAGCTGCCCCCCGGTGACTTTGCCAGCCGGTACCAACAATATCTGCTGGACCGCGGTTCTCCAATGGAAGAAGCCCAACGCGCCGCCCAGAATATGCGCGAGCAAATGGGCCTCGACCAGCCCATGGCCGTCCAGTTTTTCACCTGGGTCAAAGGTATGGTCACTGAAGGCAAGTTTGGTTACTCCTTTGCTTACCGCAAAGATGTGGGTGAACTGGTTGCCGAGCGCGCTCCGAAGACAATCCTGCTGGCGCTTTTGTGCCATTTAATCTCTACCGTAGTGGGGGTGGGCCTGGGTATTTTTGTTGCGCCGCGCAAATATGGCTTCTGGGATAATTTCTGGTCGGTGATCTCCTTTATTTTCACTTCTGTGCCGCGCTTCTCGATCGCGATTATCATAATGTACCTGGTGGTGATTGTGTTTAAGGGCCCAAGCCTATCCTCGTTCTTTTCACCGGAATATGTCGTTGCCCCCTGGAGCTGGGACCGGATTGTCGATATGTTTAAACATATCTGGCCGGTGCTGATCATTGTGGGGTTGGGCGGCGTGGCGCGTAATATGCGCGTGATGCGCGCCAACCTGCTGGACGTGTTGGGTGTGCAGTATGTGCAGACCGCTCGCGCAAAGGGCCTGAAAGAAAGCACTGTGATCATGAAGCATGCCGTGCCCAACGCGCTGCATACCATCGTGGCTTACCAGGGTACCGTGCTGCCGTACATGATGCAGGGTGAAATTGAGGCCGCCATTGTGTTGGGCCTGCCTACCATGGGGCCGCTTTTTTATGAATCACTGGTCAACCAGGATATCTATATTTCCGGCTCGCTGCTGTTGTTGTACGGCGCCTTGATCCTGGCGGGCAATTTACTGGCCGATATTTTCCTGGCCGTCCTCGATCCGCGCATCCGCTACAGCTAACCCAGGGAGGGTAACCGATCATGACTGATGAAAAAACCAATCTCGCTGAAGTCAGCCAGGCTCTCGCCAAGCAAGAGGTGAATGAAAGCTATTTCCAGTTGGTCTGGCGCCGCTTCCGGCGCAGCACCGCCTCGGTTGTGGGTGCTTTAATGGTGATCACGCTGGCCATGCTGGCAATTTTTGCCGATTTCTTCTCCCCGACTTCCCTGTATGAAATTAACCTGAAGGCGTCGTTTATCCCGCCGCAGTCGGTGCACTTTGTCGACCACGACGGTAATTTCAGCCTGGCGCCCTTCGTATATAACTCGGTTTACACCCTGAACCCCAAAACATTCCAGGTGATGTGGACGGAAGACGAAAGCCAGAAGTACCCGATCCATTTTTTTGTACAGGGCTCGGAATATAAGATTCTGGGCTTTATTCCCAGTTCCTTGCACCTGTATGGCGTTGCCGAAGGCGGCAGCATCTACATTCTCGGCACCGATAAAATGGGGCGCGATTTGTGGGGCAAGGAATGTGAAGCCGGGCGCATCTCGCTCACTATGAGCCTGTTTGGCGCTGTGATCAGCATCGCGATCGGTTCGGTGTTGGGTGTGGCTTCCGGCTATTACGGTGGCACCATCGATAACGTTTTGCAGCGTTTCACTGAATTTGTGGCGGCCTTCCCTAACCTGCCGCTGTGGATGGCCCTGGCAGCTCTGGTTCCAAAGACGGCTGATTCCTTTACCGTCTTCATTGCCATGTCGTTGATTTTCGCCATGCTTTCGTGGACCACCCTGGCCCGTGAAGTGCGTGGCAAGGTGCTCTCGCTGCGCGCCACCGATTTCATTCTGGCGGCTAAAGAAATGGGCGCATCGGATGCCCGTATCATCTTCCGCCACCTCTACCCCAATACCCTCAGCCATATTATTGTCATCCTGACCCTGACCATCCCGGGTGTGATTTTGGCGGAATCCTTCCTCAGCTTCCTGGGCATCGGCATCACCGAGCCGCTGATCAGTTGGGGCTTGCTGATGCGCAACACCCAGGATATCCAGAGCCTGGGCCAGTACCAGTGGATTTTGTCGCCGATCGCGTTTATTGTCCTGGCAGTGCTGGGCTTTAACTTCCTGGGAGACGGGCTGCGCGACGCGGCCGATCCCTACGCGGCTATGTAATAAATTTATGAAAAAATTATGGGTAGTCTTCACCGGTATTTTGCTTCTACTGTGGGCGCTCGCGGCCTGCACGCAGGCCACGCCAACGCTTGTACTCCCCGCGACGGCTGCGGCCCTTCCGGCTGCAGCCACCGCAGCCAGCCTACCGACCGCGGTGCCCCTCATCGCCACCGCGACGGCAACGGTGACCGCCACAGCGCAACCCAAAGTAACGGCAACGCTGGCAGTGCTGCCCACGTATACCCCCGCGGCGCAGACGGCAACGGCCATTGCGCCCTCAGCGACCCCGACCGTGATCAACCTGACCCCCTTCCCACATACCGTATCCGGCATTGTGAAAGATGCCAACGGACCGGTGGCGAACGCGATTGTCCAACTGCATGGGGTGCAGGAGCAGGTTCGTACGAATGCCAGGGGAGCTTTTCAATTGTTCGGGCTCAGCGGCACCACGCCCATCACAGTCACCGCCTGGTCTGACGGCTATTATGTCGGTTACACGGTGATGAACCCCAGCGTCCCGGGTTGGCAGGGCTTCAACGCGGTCGACATCTTGCTCAAGGCGGTACCGCAAACCGATAATACACAGTACCCCTGGTTCTCTTTCAACGGGGTCAAAGGCTCGGCCAGTTGCGGCCTATGCCACCGCGATTACAAGGAATGGCTGGTCGATGCGCATTCACAGTCGGCGGTCAACCCGCGTTTTCTGTCGGTATACACTGGCACCGATGCAAAGGGCAACCTTGGGCAGCCGGTTACCCTGAACGATAAAGGCGTGGCCAACCCGCCGGATCCCAGCAAGCCCTATTATGGGCCGGGCTTCCAGTTGGATAACCCCAGCCGGGCCGGCAACTGCGCCACCTGCCACACCCCGGTAGCCTCGAAGGTGCCGAACACGCAGAACTGCGGCTGGTCGGGTTGCCACACCAGCCTGACAATCGAACGCTCGAATGGCATCATCGCACCGGCCACGCTGCCGATTGGTACCACCGGCGATGGCAAGGAAGGCATCACCTGCGATTTTTGCCATAAAATCGCCGAGGCGATTATCGACCCGCAGACCAGGCTGCCCAAGCCCGACATGCCCGGTATTTTATCCTACCGCCTGACGCGCCCGGAAGATGGCCAGCAGGTGTTCTACGGTACGCTGGTGGATGTGCCGCGCCGCGACACCTACCTGCCGCTGTTGGATAAGAGTGAATTCTGCGCCCCATGCCATTACGGTGTGTTTGGCGGCGTGGTGGGTAGTGGCATGGTGACCGGTGGGGTGACCGTCTACAACTCGTACGGCGAGTGGCTGAACAGCCCCTACAGTGACCCGAAGACCGGCAAGACCTGCCAGGAGTGCCACATGCCGGTTGTCCCGGAAAAGTTCTTTGTTTTCCCCGAAGCCGGCGGCCTGACGCGCGATTATGTGCAGTTGCACAACCACACCATGCCCGGAGCTTACGACGAAAAACTGCTGCAGAACTCGGTTACCCTGAAGGCGCAAACGGCGCGCACCGGCGGCAGCCTGCAGGTGGATGTGCGCATTACCAACGACCAGGTGGGGCACGATATCCCCACGGATATGCCCACGCGCCAGATGATTTTGGTGGTGGAAGCCACAGATGCCAACGGCCAGGCGTTGAAGCTGGTCAAAGGTCCGCTGAACCCGGCCCATGCCGGTAATTACGGTGGGCAGCCCGGCAAGACCTTTATGAAAGTGCTGCGGGATGACTGGACCAACGAAGCCCCCACGGCAGCCTACTGGCGGCCGGTGACGCTGCTGGAAGATACCAGGCTGCCCGCGCTGGCTACAGATGCCACCCAATACACCTTCGATCTGCCGGCCGGTCAAACGGCCCAGGTGAAGGTGCGGTTGGTGTTCCGGCGCAATTATCAGAAGCTGATGCAAGAAAAAGGATGGACGGACGCCGACATCCTGATGGAAGAAGCAACTATCCAGGTGGAGAAGTAAACAGGAAAAACTATGGGCGACAACGATAACCAACTCCTGCTCGATGTGAAAGATCTTAAGATGCATTTTCCTATTTTCCGCGGTATTTTTCAACGGAAGGTGGGAGCGGTCAAAGCGGTGGACGGCGTCAGTTTCTTCTTGCGCGAGCGCGAAGTGCTTGGCCTGGTGGGCGAAAGCGGCTGCGGCAAAACCACAGTCGGTCGTACCGTCCTGCGCCTCTACGACCCCAATTCCGGCGAAATTAACTACCATAAGGCGGATGGCGAATGGGTGGATCTGGCCAAACTTAATCAGAAGCAGATCAAGCCGCTGCGCCGCGAAATACGCATGATCTTCCAGGATCCGTTTAGTTCGCTGAACCCGCGCCTGACGGTCAAAGATATCATCGGCGAGCCGCTGGAAATCCATAATGTGGCGCACGGCCGCAAAGCAGAAGAACGGGTGGCGGAATTGATGTCTGCGGTGGGTTTGAACCCGGCTTTTATGCGGCGCTACCCGCACGAATTTTCGGGTGGTCAACGCCAGCGCATTGGTCTGGCCCGCACCCTTTCGCTCAACCCGCGCCTGATTGTGGCCGATGAGCCGGTCTCAGCGCTGGATGTTTCGGTGCAGGCGCAGGTGTTGAACCTGTTGCAAGAGCTGAAAGACCGCCTGGGCCTGACGCTGCTCTTCATCGCCCACGATCTGTCGGTGGTGGAGCATATTTCTGACCGCATCGCCGTGATGTACGTGGGAAAAATTGTGGAGATGACCACCACCGAGGAACTGCTGTACTCACCGCTGCACCCATACACCGAGGCGCTGCTTTCGGCGATCCCCCCGGCGGACCCGGATATTCACCACAACCGCATCCAACTGCAGGGTGAAGTGCCCAGCCCGGCCAACCCGCCCTCAGGCTGCATTTTCCACCCGCGCTGCAGCTATGCCAAAGCTGAGTGCAGTGAAAAAGAGCCGACGCTGGAGGAAGTGCGCCCGGGCCACTTCGTCAGTTGTCATTTTGCCAAACAACTCAGCTTGAGAGGCATTGGAGAAGCAGGATGAGCACATCAGAACGGATTTCCGCGGCAGTCGCTTATATCCCGGTGATCGGATGGGTCTATGCCTATTTCGTACAGCGCAAAAACGAGCTGACCATGTTCCACCTGAGACAGTCGATCAGCCTCTTTGGTAACCTGATCGCGGTTTTTGCTGTGTGGGCCGTGGTGGCCTGGGTCATAACGTGGATTCCATTTGGGGTTATTTTTGGGGTGGCCTTGTTTTCCCTGGTGATGGCAGCCTTTTTAGTGGGGGTGGTCGCCTGGTTGGTGGGGATTTCCAATGCGCTGCGTGGATTGATGAATGAGGTGCCGTTGTTTAATTCATGGGCCAGGCGCCTGCCGATTTAGCGCGGCGCTCATCCTATTGAAGCAAATCGTAGTGTGGTCGGTTTTGACCGCACCCAACAAATAAGAAATGAAAGGAAAACCTGATGTCTATTAAAATTGCCATGATCGGCGCCGGTTCGATTGGCTTCACCCGGCGCCTGCTGCGCGACATTCTGGCGGTGCCCGAACTGCAGGACACCCACTTCGCGTTGATGGATATTTCCAAAGACAACCTGGATATGGTCACCCAGTTGTGCCGCAAAGACATTGCAAGCAGCGGCGTGCCGGCCCAGTTAACCGCCACACTCAACCGCCGCGAAGCGCTGGCCGATGCCGATTATGTGATCAGCACCATCCGCCAGGGCGGCCTGGAAGCCTTCCAGACCGATATCGATATCCCGCTCAAGTATGGGGTTGACCAGTGCGTGGGTGATACGCTGTGCGCCGGCGGCATCATGTACGGCCAGCGTACGCTGATCGAACTGCTGGATTTCTGCAAGGATATGCGCGAAGTTTCCAAACCGGATGTGCTTTTCCTCAATTATTCGAACCCGATGGCGATTAACACCTGGGGCTGCAACCAGTATGGCGGGATTAAGACGATTGGCCTGTGCCACGGTGTGCAGGGCGCCCACTGGCAGATCACGGCGTGCGTCGAAAATTGGGCCAAGGCCCAGGGGATGCTGCCCGCCGATGCCAAACTGCACCGCAGTGAGGTGCATGTGATTGCCGCCGGTCTCAATCACCAGACCTGGTTTATCCAGGTGGAGTGGAACGGCATCAACATGCTGCCCTACCTGCTCGAGCTGTTTGAGCAGCACCCGGTGTATTCTAAGACTGAAAAAGTGCGCATCGATGTGCTGCGGCGCATCGGCTATTACAGCACCGAGTCGAACGGACACCTGAGCGAATATTTGCCGTGGTACCGCAAGCGCACAGACGAAATTATGCAGTGGATTGATTTATCCACCTGGATTAATGGCGAGACCGGCGGTTACCTGCGGGTGTGCACCGAGGGCCGCAACTGGTTTGAGACCGATTTCCCGAACTGGCTCAAAGAACCGGCGCTCGATCTGGCCACTTACACGCGCAGCGAGGAACACGGCTCGTATATCATTGAAGGACTCGAAACCGGCCGGATTTACCGTGGGCACTTTAACGTGGTCAATAACGGGCACATCACCAATCTGCCCAACGGCTGTGTGATCGAGATTCCCGGCTATGTGGATAAAATCGGGATCAACATGCCGGTGATTGGCGACCTGCCATTGGCCACCGTGCCGACCCTTTCGGCCACGCTTCAGGTGCAGAAGCTGGCGGTGGAAGCCTGCGTGCGCGGCGATGTGACCCTGCTGAAGCAGGCCATGCTGCACGACCCGCTGGTGGGCGCGGTGTGCAACCCGGAAGAGATCTGGCAGATGACCGATGAAATGCTGGTGGCGCAGGCGCAGTGGCTGCCGCAGTATGCTGCCGCCATTCCGGCGGCCGCGGCCCGCCTGGCAGCGGCTGAGAAAAACGGCACGCGCGTAAAAACGGTTGAAACCCAGGGCGCGGCGCGCCTGCACACCAAGACCGTAGAAGAGATGGCCGCAGATAAAGCCACGTCGCGCGCCAACGCTTCGGCTTCTGATAAAGGCAAGATGACCAAAGAAGGCGCATAAAGCTCCCAACCATGCGCCATTTTTATTCCGGTGCGTAGTGTGGTATACTCTTTACGCTACTGGTGTTCTTGGATATTGTTATTTCCACAAATAGATAGTAGTTGGGCCGGGGTAAGCCCTGGCCCAATTTTTGTTTCAAAGGACCTTTTGTGAATTTCGACTCTTTTACTTTTCACCCGCAAATTAACGCAGGTATTACTGCCGCAGGTTATGTAACACCCACTCCCATTCAACTCCGCACCATCCCGCCGATTCTGGAAGGGAAAGATGTACTGGGCCTGGCCCAGACCGGCACCGGCAAAACGGCTGCCTTTGTGCTGCCCATGCTGCAGCGCCTGATGCGCGGCCCGCGCGGTAAACTGCGGGCCTTGATTGTTGCGCCGACGCGCGAGCTGGCCGAACAAACGCACGCCGCCATTACCGCCCTCGGCCGCCGTACAGGCATTCGCAGTATGACGGTATACGGTGGCGTGGGTATGCAGCCGCAAGTTAAGGGCCTGCAGGCCGGCGTGGATATTGTAGTGGCCTGCCCCGGTCGTTTAATTGATCTGATGGGCCAGAGGGTGGCCAATCTGAGCTCAATTGAAATTCTGGTATTGGATGAAGCCGACCAGATGTTCGACATGGGTTTCCTGCCCTCCATCCGGCGCATTCTGGCGGCAGTGCCTGCCCAGCGCCAGACGCTGCTTTTTTCGGCGACCATGCCGGATGAGATCCGCAGCCTGGCTACTGATATTTTGCGCAACCCGGTGATGGTGGAAATCGGCGATTCTCGCCCGGTGGAAACCGTCAGCCATGCCATTTACCCCGTGGATACGGACCGAAAATCGGATCTGCTGATGGCGCTGCTGCGCCAGGCGGATTCTGGGCAGGTGCTGGTCTTCACCCGCACCAAGCACCGCGCCAAGCGGGTGGCCGAACAACTCAGCAAGGCCGGTCTGGCCGCCACCTCGCTGCAGGGCAACCTGTCGCAGAGCCGCCGCCAGCAAGCGCTGGACGGTTTCCGCAGCGGGCACGTGCGCGTGCTGGTGGCAACCGACATCGCGGCGCGCGGGATTGACGTCTCGCAGATCTCACATGTGATCAACTATGATCTGCCCGATACGGCCGAGGCCTACACTCACCGCATTGGCCGCACCGGGCGCATGGCCAACCTGGGCATGGCCCTCTCCCTGGTGACTCAGGAAGACCTGCCGATGTTGCGCACGATTGAACGCCTGCTGCGCCAGCCGCTGGAACGGCGCAAGCTGGCCGGTTTTGAGTTGGAAACTGCCCTGGTTGAACGACCGGAAGGCTCGCAGGCGCCTGCCGCCGCGCGCCAGAACCAGAACCGCTCCTCCACTGGCCCGCGCCGCCCCACCGCTAACCGTCCGCGCGCGTACTCCCCCACCCACGCCAGAAATTAAATAAGCTACACAGAGAGCGTATTCCCGTTCGTGCAGTTCACGAACGGGAATACGCTCTCTCTTTTTTTGTGAATCCCAAAAAAAAACCTCCGTTCGTGAGAACGGAGGTTTTTAGTTTCAGAGTTTGTGTTCTAGAGGACCACAACCCGGGCGGCTTGAAGACCCTTGGGGCCCTTCTCGATGGAAAACTCTACCCGCTGGCCTTCTTCCAGGGTGTGATAGCCTTCGCCCTGAATAGCGGAATGATGAACGAATACATCCGGGCCGCCTTCCTGCGCGAGGAAACCATAACCCTTGGTGTTATTGAACCACTTGACTGTACCGGTGACGCGATCTGACATTTTAAAATTCTCTTTTTTTTCTTACTGATCTAGTAGCGGCGCTGCTGGCGATAACCACCGCCACTGCGATTGTTGGAGGAAGATTCCTCACGGGGACGAGCGGTGTTCACCTTCAGCTGGCGATTGCCCAGGCTGTAGCCGTTGAACTGTTTGATTGCGGCCTCAGCTTCTTTCTGGGTGCCCATGGTAACAAAGGCAAAGCCCTTGGAACTGCCAGTGTCGCGATCTTTAATCAAAGCGACTTCCGCAACGGCGCCCGCCTGCGCAAACAAGGTGCGCAGTTCATCCTCGGTGGTCGAGAATGAGAGATTACCAACATACAACTTGACTTCCATTTTCCTAAATCCTTTGTTTTCTGGCATCACAGCCAGAAAAAATGTGCCACTGACCTCAAGAAGGTCCAGCGGCATTTTGCACACAAGCCTTTTTGTAAAGCAAAATCATTATATCACACTATTTCAGAAAAAGTGCAACCAAATCTGATTATTAATCGATCTGCCTGAAGAAATTGGCGGTATACTCAATTTATATCCCTATGAATATTCTACCCCCAAACCCCTCTTCTGAACCCTTGCGGGCCACCTGGCAAAAGATGGTGGCGCCCTACCAATACCCGGATTTAAAGCGCAGTCTGCGCCAGTTGGCAAACACGCTGCTGCCTTATCTGGGCTTGTGGCTGCTGATGGTGTTCAGCCTGCACATCTCCTACGCACTGACGCTGCTGCTGATGGTGCCGGCGGCCGGGTTTTTGGTGCGCCTGTTTATCATCTTTCATGATTGCGGCCACGGCTCTTTCTTTAAATCACGCTCGGCCAACCGCTGGGTGGGATTTTTCCTGGGCGTGCTCAGCTTCACGCCCAGTGAGAGCTGGTGGCACGATCACGCGGTGCACCATGCCACCACCGGCAACCTGGACAAGCGCGGCACGGGGGATGTGCCGACCATGACGGTGGAGGAGTTCCGCCACGCCACGCCGTGGCAGCGCCTGAGCTATCGTGTCTTTCGCCACCCCATTGTACTGTTTGGCATTGGCCCGTTGGTGTCCTTCTTGATTGCCCCGCGTTTTATTTACGCCAAAACCGGCCGCGCGGAGCGTCTCAGTGTGCTCTACACCAACCTGGCCCTGTTGGCGATCTTTGCCGGGATGAGCCTGTTGATCGGTTGGCGCGAATATCTGCTGATTCAGCTTCCGGTGATGTGGCTGGCCGGCGCGGGCGGTATCTGGATGTTTTACATGCAGCACCAGTACGAAAATGCCTACTGGGTGCATGCCACCCAATGGGATTATGCCCATGCCGCGCTGGATGGGGCTTCTTACTACCGGCTGCCCCGGGTACTGCAATTTTTCTCGGGGAATATTGGATTTCACCATATTCATCATCTCAGCCCGCGCATTCCAAACTATTTCTTAGAGCAGTGCTTTCGCGATAACCCCGAACTGCACGCTGTCCCCACCCTCAGTCTACGCTCTTCGCTCAAATCGCTGGCATTGCGCCTGTGGGATGAGCAGTCGCAGCGTATGGTGGGCTTCCGCGCGCTGAAGCAGCACTCACGCTAACCGGGTTGGAATCAATTCCTGATCTGCGCCAAAGGTGGTTCCCATGAAAGCTGCCATCGTTGTGTTGGCCAACCCGGCCATACAAAACATAATCCGCCGCATGGCGTTTGAGCTTAATGCCCGCTACCACACCCAATTTTTTGCCGCCCTGCTGCCTGCTCATATCAGTCTCAAGCAACCGTTCGTCTTTGAGGATATGGCAGTGCTCGAGCACTATTTCGATGAGCTGGCAGGGCGGATTGCGCCCTTTGAAATTGCGCTCGAGCGGGTTTATTATGAGGAATGGAGTGGCAGTGCCATTTTGGGGTTGAGTGTAGTGGAAATGCCGCGCCTGCGTGAACTGCACAACCAGTTGAACACCGAGTTGAGCGATCTGTTCAGTGATACGCGCGCCAATCACGATGGCAGCGGCTATCACTTCCACATGACGGTCGAACTGGGCCCGCTGAGCGCCGAGAACGGCATTAAAGCCTATTTTGACGCGCTGGCCGAAAAACAGGTGAACCTGCGCTATACCGTCACCGAGCTGGCCCTGTTTTATTATGCGGGCGAGCTGATCCGGCCCGGCTCGTTTATCCTTTACCGCACCCAACCGCTGACCGGTCGGGCTTAAGGTTCTGCCTCGTGGAAGATATCGTCCGAGCCATTTGCCAGCAGGAAGGCATCCCCAGCCGCAATATCCAGGTTTTGAGCGGCGGCCAGGTGAACGCCGTCTTCCGGGTAGACCGCGAGTACGTGGTGCGCATCGGTATGCGGGAAGACGCCTACCAACGCCTCAAACGCGAGACGGATTTGCTGCGCAGCCTTGCCGGTGAAATTCCTGTCCCCAAAATTTTGGCGTTTGGGCTGCGGGATGGTTTTGTGTATCAGATTCAGCAGTATCTGCCCGGGCACAAGCTTTATTCCGTATGGAATACGCTGCGCCCGGTTGAACAAGAAACGGTGGTGGCCCAACTGGTGGATTCTCTGAAAATTCTTCACCGCCGCACGACCTCGTCTTTTGGCAGCGCCGGCGCAGATGTTCCGCAGTTTGCTTCCTGGTCCGATTATCTTTCGGACAAATTCAACCAGACCCTGCAAGAAATTCAGCGGTTGAACATTCGCATACTGCCGGGTTTTGTGGAATTGGCCACGACGTATTTTGAAGAACACAGGCATGTGCTCCAGAACAGTCTCCCCTGCCTGGTTCATGGCGACCTGACCCTGGTGAATGTGTTGGTCGATCAGGGGCAGTTATCGGCAGTATTGGATTTTGAGTACGCGCTGCAAGCTCCCAAAGATTATGAACTGTGGACGATGGAGGCTTTCTGCCTGTATCCCAATGATTGGGCGGAAGTAGATCATGCAGTGTGCTGTACCGCCGATTTCACAGGTTTCTTCCCTCTGTTTCAAAAATATTACCCTGAAATGTTTGAGACCCCGCACCTGCGCGAAAGGGTAAACCTGTACCAACTGGATGCCGCCCTGGGCAGCTACCTGGCCTGGCGCAAAGACAATATCAGCAGCATCCCTCCGGAGAGAATGGCCGCGAAGGAATTTTATATGGCGCGCATCACGAATTTTATCTTCAGGCATGGCACGCGCATGTTTTTTGGACAGTAGTCCGTTTGAATTTTTTTGGTTTAGGAGCAGCTTATGACGGAAATACCGGTATTTTGTGGTAAAGACTGCGGCGGCGTTGCCTGCCCGCTGCTGGCGACGGTGATCGATGGCCGGGTGACGCGGGTGCGCAACAACCCGGCGGGTGGCAAATATCTGAAAGGCTGCTCGCGCGGGTTTGCCCTGCCGCAGGAGATGTACGCCCCTGACCGAATTCTCACCCCGCTAGTGCGCAGCGGCACGCGCGGCTCGGGAAAGTTCCGCGCGGCGAGTTGGGACGAAGCCCTGGATTTGACCGCCAACCGCCTGGGCGACATTCGCGCCCGGTTTGGCCCAAACGCGGTGCTCAACCGCGCCAGCGCCGGTTCGATTGGCGCGCTGCACAGCACCGGGGCCCTGTTGGGGCGTTTTCTCAACCTGTTTGGCGGCTGCACCCGCCTGACCGGCAGTTACAGCAGCGGGGCGGCCTCGTTTATTTTGCCGTATGTGCTGGGCAAGGAATGGGCAGAGGCCGGTTTTGACGCCGCCACAATGCAGGATGCTGAGATGATTGTGCTGTGGGGAGCCAATGTGCTGGAAACGCGCCTGGGCTGCGAGGTACCGCAGCGCCTGGTGGAGGCCAAAAAGCGCGGCGCGCAGGTGGTGGTGATTGACCCGCGCCGTTCTGCGACCGTGCAACATGCCGCCACGTGGTGGCTGCCCTGCCGTCCGGGCACAGATGCGGCTTTAATGTTGGCAGTGCTGCACGTGCTGCTGGTGGAGGAGCGCGTGGACCGCGCCTTTATCGATGCGCACAGTGTGGGTTTTGATTTACTGGAAGCCTATGTGCGCGGCCTGACCGGCAGCCCGGCCTGTACCCCCGCGTGGGCCGGGGCGATTTGCGGCCTGCCCGCGGATGAGATCACCCGCTTTGCGCGGGCCTACGCCGCCGCTAAACCTGCTATGCTGCTGCCGGGGTATTCCATCCAGCGCGTTTTTGCCGGTCAGGAGACCTACCGCCTGACGGTGGCGCTGCAGTTGGCCACCGCCAATTTTGGTGTGCGCGGCGGCTCCACTGGCGGCATCAACAGCCGCCTGCCGTCGCCGCGCGTGGGTAAACTACCGGTACCTGCGCTCGCCGGTCTGCCCGAAGTGCCGGTGGTGCGCTGGCCCGATCTGATCCTGGAGGGCCGTGGCGGGGGCTACCCGGTGGATATTCACGCGGTGTATCACCTGGGCAGCAACTCGCTCAACCAGGGCGGCGATATTCACAAATCAATCGCCGCGCTCGAGCAGGTGGATTTTGCGGTATGCCACGAATTGTTTATGACCCCCACCGCGCGCTACTGCGACGTGATCTTCCCGGCGGCGGCCCCGCTGGAAAAAGAAGATGTGGGCCTGCCCTGGCTGGGAAACTACCTGCTGTATAAGCGCCAGGCCGTGCCGCCCGCCGGGCAGGCGCGCAACGATTACGAAATTCTCTGGGCCCTGGCAGAGCGCCTGGGATTTGGCGCACAGTTTTCAGAGGGCCGCACTGCCGCCGAATGGGTGGCGCATTTCATTGCGCAATGCGAGGTGCCCGACCGGACTGAATTCCAGCGCAGCGGCGTGTACCTGTCGGCGGAGCAGGAGCGGGTGGGGCTGGCCGATTTCTCCGCGGACCCGGCTCGCAGCCCGCTGCACACCCCATCTGGTAAGGTGGAGATTGCCAGCGAGACGTATGCGCGTGAGACCGGGGGCACGCTCATCCCCACCTGGCAGCCACCGCCGGCCGATGCACGCTATCCGCTCAGCCTGATTACGCCTAAATCGCCGCACCGCACCCATTCGCAGGGCAGCAGTATCCCCGCCATTCGCCAGAAGGCCGCGCACGCCCTGCAGATGCACCCCCTGGATGCTGCCGCGCGTGGCATTGCCGCCGGAATGCGCGTGCGGCTGTTTAATGAACGCGGCGCACTGCGGGTTGAGGTTGAGCTTAGCAGCGAAGTGGCGCCCGGTGTGGTTTGCCTGCTGGAGGGCATTTGGGTAGAACTGGATGCCGGTGGGGTGGATCAGGCGGGTTCTGCCAATATGCTCACCAGCACCACCGGCACCAGCCCCGGCACAGCCGCCATCATGCATGCCGTGGGGGTAGAGGTGGCGGCGGAACGCGGCTGAGGTCGGCCTCAGCCGCGAATCAGGTAGATCACGGCCACAATTACGCCCACCGCCACTACCACATAGCGCAGGGTGGCGGGTTTGATGCGCCCTGCCAGGCGCCCGCCCAGCGTGCCGCCGATCAGTGCGAACACCGCCATCACCAGCGCCACCGACCAGACCACCTTGCCCGAAAAGAGGAAGAAAATGGCGGCGGTGATGTTGACGCTGAAGGCGATGGCCTGTTTCAGCGCGTTAAGATGGGTCAGGTTATCGTTGACCACCAGGCCCAAAACTGCCAGCACAATCACACTCAGCCCGGCCCCAAAATAGCCGCCGTAAATGCCCGCCAGCACCACTGGCAGCGCGCCCCAGGCCGCCAGCGCCGCCGCCGCGGAGCCGCCTTTGCCCATACGGCGCAACATCCAGGCCCGCAGCGGGTCTGAGACCGCCAGCAAGCCAGACGCCAGCAGAATGAGGAAGGGGATAATCTCGCGGAAGGCTTTTTCGCTGGTGTTCAGTAGCAAAATTCCGCCCACAATGCCGCCGATGGCGCCGGCCGGCAGATAGAGCCACAAACGTTTTTTCTGGCTGCGCAGTTCTTTCATTTGCGCAAAGGTGGCTCCCAGGTAACCGGGGCAGAGCGCCACCGTGTTGGTGACGTTAGCCGCCACCGCGGGAATGCCGATCGCCGTCAAAATGGGGAAGGTGATCAACGTGCCACCGCCGGCCAGGGCGTTCACCATCCCTGCCGCCAGCGCGGCCAGGCCCACAAGAATATAGCTGTACCAGCTCAGGTCTACTGCCATTGTTTCCTCACAGCTTCAACAAAACCGGTTGGGGCGGGTATTTAGCACGGAAAATCATGCTCCGCTTGCCCAACGAAATGGGAAAAAGGATCGAACTCGAAGTATACATGATATTTATGGATGCCAACCATAACAAAACTGCACGGTGTTCTTAATCATTTCTGCATTTACATTGCGGTAGGCGCGTGCTAAACTAGCCCAATAATTACGATAAATACTATCGTATTATCGTAATTGAGTTTGGGCCATGGGGTGCCCAGACTGGAAGACAACAAGGAGAAAGGTGTGAGGATGATTTGTATGGCTCGAACAGGCGTACAGCCTTTTACCGGGTTGTAACCGGCCCGGTTTCTGCCGGCAGGTATTCTCAAACCTATAGATCCTGACTCTGGTTTTTCGCGCGCCTTGAACCACAGGCCGCAACGCTGTTCTAAATTTGGCATCCTTGCTGGGGGCCTTAACCGGCCTGCTTAGAACAGAATTGGATCTCCTTTGCGCAGCGCATTCGCATTTGCTGAAACAGGGCATTCCAACCCTGGCGATACTATGCGTATCTCTTTCCCGGCGGTTTGTGCGCCGGAAGGGTGGCTTTGCTGTTGTGTCAAGGGGAAATTTTATGAGCCTTAGATTGGCTCACCTATTTAGGAGAATTGTATGAACTCGAAGAATAAGCAACGTGAGCAGCGCAAACTGCTGCCCCTGGGCCTGACACTGGCGATCAGCTTGCTGTTGGCAGGTGGATTGATGTGGTTGAACCAGGCCACCACCGTTTCGGCGAACTCGGGAGATTATGCGCTTGCCGAAACTACCTATCCGACGATCGTAGGTTCGCGGATTGATAACTGCTCCCTCTGCCATTCCAGCGTGCCGAATCTGAATCCGTTTGGCGCTGCTTATGCTGCCGGTGGGCGCGGTAAGGCCACTTCTCTCACCAATATCGCCAACACCGATTCTGACGGTGACGGCTTTACCAATATTCAGGAAATCAACGCGCACACCTATCCCGGAGATGCGGCTGATTTCCCGGCGACCGCCACGGCAACTGCCACAACGCCGCCTACAGCAACCGCCACCAAAACTTCCACGGCGACTGCCACTCAGCCTGGCCCCACCGCTACCAAAACTTCCACAGCAACAGCCACTCAGCCTGGCCCCACCGCCACGAACACTTCTACGGCGACTGCCACTCAGATGGGCTCCACCGCTACCTTGCCGGCCGCAACTGCCACCCAGATGGGCCCCACGGCCACAAAACCGGCAGTGACCGCCACGACGAAGCCGCGTATGACCGGTACGCCCACCGTGCGACCTACGCCCGTCAAGCAGTGCATCCGCGATGATGACAAATCTCGCAAGCAGGATAAGGAATGGGAACACCGCGAAGGCAAGAAGCGCTCCAACCCGTGCTCGCCCGGTTACCATGATCGTGAGGACCATGATGATCGTGACAAAAAGGGTGATGATTACTTCAAGCAGATTAAGGACAGGGTCAATAGCTTGTTATCCGGCAAGAAGCCGTAAGCTGGCTGTTGCGACACCCTGAAAAATTGTTTCACAAAAAAAACTGGAGGCTTCAGCCTCCAGTTTTTTTTGTGTACATTGCGTTCGGGCACAGGATGATGCGGAAATGCGCCTGAAAATAAAGCCCGCTGCGCTTCAGGGCGATCTTTCAGAAGGGTATCTTACGCTACCGTATCTAAGACAACTGCCGCACCAGGGCCCGCAAATTGAGCCACCACTGCTCTTTGGGGCGGAAGTGGGCCGCGTCGATCATGCGCGGTAGATCTTCGAGACTGAAGATCTTAATTTGACCGCCCTGAATACCGATGAACGCGCCATTTTCGGGAGGGTTCTCTACCTGAGCCGCCTCGCTGAGGTATTGCACACAGCGCGCCGCCAGGCGCGTGGCCAGAATGCGGTCAAACGGTGAGGGGTTGCCGCCCTGCTGCATGTGTCCCAGAATGGTTGAGCGCACATCGAAGAGATCCTGACCCTCTTCTTCAAACAGCGCGTTCATAAAAGGTGTGGTGTAAAGCGGGTTGGCATTTTCGCTGCGGATCAGCAGGCTGAGGCGTTTGCCTTCTTTAAAACCCTGCAGCATCAGGTTCAGGTCCGCCTGCAGGTCGCTCAGGCGCACGCCTTCTTCATTCAAATACACCCGCTCCGCCCCGGTCGCCAGGCCGCTCATCAGCGCCAGATAGCCGCAGTAACGGCCCATCACCTCCACCACAAAGCAGCGCCGGTTGGCCACTGCCGACTGCTTGATTTTGTCGACGACTTCCACGATGCTGTTGAGCGCGGTATCCGCGCCGATGCTCAACTCTGAACCGGGCAGATCGTTATCGATGCTGGCGGGCAGGCAGATGATTGGAATGTTGAAAGCCGGAAATGTGTTGCGTTCGCTGTAGAGTTTGTGAGCCGACTCGTAGGCCGACCAGCCGCCGATGACCAGCAGGCCTTCGATGCTGTGGGCTTCGAGGGTGCGGGCAATGGCATACAGTTCGCGCCCGCCGGGCACCTTGCGGCTGACCCCCAACTGAGAGCCGCCCATGGAGCCCCAGCCGTGCACGCTCATCCAGTTGAATTCCTCCATCTGGTCCAGAACCAGGCCGGCAAAGCCGTTGTGCACGGCCAAAACGGTATGCCCCAGGTCTTCAGCCATGCGCACGGCGGCGCGCACGGCGGTGTTCATGCCGGGCGCCGTGGCGCCATCGGTCAAAACGGCCAGGCGCAGGCGGCGCTGACCGGGCTGGGGCGAGTGCGGCAGGGCCCGCACCAGGGTGCGTAAGATGCGAAACTGCTCTTTGAAACTGCCGCCGCGCAGATCCATGGCGCGCTCATAATCGCGGGCGGCGATGGCCTGCACCACGGCGCGCGTCTTCTGGACGCATTCCATCAGCGGCAGGCGGGTAATGCGGTTGTAGCGCATACCAATCACCTGCGGTTCCGCCTCCGGCGCGGTATCCAACAGTTCGTCGGCGGCAACGTTGCCCACCAGGGTGCTCATCCAACGGTCAAAGGCGCTGGGGGCGCCGCCGCGTTGAATGTGGCCCAGGATGGTGACCCGGGCATCTTCGCCCATGCGCTCTTCCAGTACCTTGCAGACGTGCGCGCTGGTGATGGGGCTGCCGTTGCGGTCGCGCGCGCCTTCGGCCACCACCACAATGCTGTGGCGGCGCCCGGCGGCCCGGCCGGCGGCCAGCACTTCGCACATCATACTTTCCCAGTCGTCGGTGTCTGGCGGGCTTTCGGGAATAAGCACCCAGTGCGCGGTGCCGGCCAGGCTGCTCATCAGGGCCAGGTAGCCGCAGTTGCGCCCCATCACCTCCACCACAAACGTGCGTTGGTGGCTGGCCGCGGTGCTGCCGATTTGATCGAGGGCGGCCGTGATGCGCTGCAGCGCGGTATCCGCGCCGATGGTCATATCCGTGCCGAAGAAATCATTATCGATGGAGCCAACCAGCCCGATGATGGCCAGGTTGGGGTGGCTGGCGGCCACTTCGGGGGTGATTTCCCCCTTTTCTGCCAGTTCCGCCACCAAACCGGCCCATTCCTGGCGGAATTCATTGGCGCCGGTCAGGCTGCCGTCGCCGCCGATGATCACCAGGCGGTCAATGCCGTGTTCCAGCAGGTTTTTGGCCGCCACCAGCCGCCCAGCGCGCGCGCGAAAAGCTGCACAGCGCGCCGTGCCGATCACGGTGCCGCCGCGCTGCATAATACCGCCCACGTCGTTCCAATCCAGCGCGCGAATGCTGTTGCCGCCGTCGACCATGCCCTGATAGCCTTCATAAATGGCAAACACTCGGGCGCCGCGGCTGAGAGCGGTGCGCACTACAGCCCGCAGGGCCGCGTTCATGCCGGGGGCATCGCCGCCGCTGGTGAGGACGCCAATCACTTTAGACTCTGCTGCCTGTGCCTGGGTCATCGCAAGCATCTCCTTACTTGAAAAATAAGTTCATCCCGGCAAAACCGCCGGTGAAGCACCAATCGTGAGAAAGAACTGTGTACTGTAATTATAGAAGATGATCGCTTAATTTGCTCGAAAATCACACCGGAAGATTAGATCGTTTTGTGAGTAGAACTGAATGGATGCATCCAAAAAGAGGAGAATTTCGGCTCCTCTTTTTGGATGCATCGCAGATAGAACCTCCGCCCCACCCGTCAGGCCCATTTCTGCTGAAAGGAACGCACCGCCCCGTGCTTGAGCGCTTTGCCGTGGCTGAAACACACCGCCTGGCATTCGGTTTTGGCCAGCTTGCTCAAGGAAGCGCGGCCGGTCTGAATATCTTCGTACACGATGCTGTAGCCCAGGTCCAGCACATTGCTGCAGGCATCCCCGAGGATCATTACGCCACCGCCACCCTGCTGCGGCAGCAGGAAGGCGCTGTGCCCCAGGGTGTGGCCCGGGGTGTGGAGGACGCGAATACCGCCGCCCATGGGCAGCACAGCGCCATCCTGCACTTCGTGCTCGATGGCGCTGTGGGGTAATGGGCCCGAGGAACTGTGGATGAACAGGCGAAACAGGATGGCGTTAAGCAGGCCGGGCGACGTATGGATGGGGCGCCCCGCGCGATCGCCGCGTACCACCTCGGCGTCCGCGGGGTGCATCCAGACCTGCGCCTGGGAGATTTGCTTGAGCACCGCCAGACCCCCAACATGGTCGGAGTGGCAGTGGGTGAGCAGAATGTGGCGGATGTCGCTGGGCTTTCGGCCCATTTGGGCCAGTGCCGCCACAATCGTCTGTTCCTGCCCGGCGTAACCGGTATCGATCAGGGTTAATTCGGTCTCATCTTCGATCAGCCACACATTGACCAGGCCCAGACCGAGTTCGTAGATGTGCGCAGCAACAGGTTTGAAAGGCATGCCGGTGGGCCTTTATTTTTTGTAGATCTGAATCATCTGGTCCAGCAGCTTAAGGGCTGAGGCCCGGTCGCGCTGGAACGAGTTGCGGCCGATGATGGAGCCGAAGCCGCCGCCCGCCCGGATGGCGCGCACTTCTTCCAGGATTGCCGCGTCATCGGTCATGGCGCCGCCCGAGAAAATGACGATGCGCCGTCCGTTGAAGGCGCTTTGCAGGATATGCTGCACCCGTTCGGCCAGGGTGGCGCGCGGGATCTGATTGGCTTCGTAGACCCTTTTGGCTTCTTCCTGTTCGAGATGGGCGGAGGGCAGTTTTACTTTGATGATGTGCGCGCCCAACTGGGAAGCAATTTGGGCGGCGTAGGCGGTCACATCCAGGGCGGTTTCGCCCTCTTTGCTCAGCCCGCTGCCGCGCGGATAAGCCCAGACCACCACTGCCAGCCCGGCAGCGCGCGCTTCCTCGGTTAATTTGCGAAGCTGCTCATACTGCAGGCGGCGTTCGGCCGAGCCGGGGTAGATGGTGTAACCAATGGCCACACAGCCCAGCCGCAGGGCATCGCCCACCGAGGCGGTCTGTGCCCCAAACGGGTCTTTCTCGGGGTTCAATACATCGTGGTTGTTCACTTTGAGAATGAGCGGGATCTGCCCCGCAAATTCCGCCGCCCCGGCCTCCAAAAAGCCCAGCGCGCTGGCGTAGCCATTCAGCCCGGCGTCGATGGCCAGTTGAAAATGGTAGCGCGGGTCGTAGGCCAGCGGATTGGAGGCAAAACTGCGCCCGGGCCCGTGTTCAAAGCCCTGGTCTACCGGCAAAATGATCATGCGCCCCGTACCTGCCAACCGGCCATGGTTGAGCAGGCGCGCAATGTTAGTTAATACACCCGGGTTTTCACCCTGATACCAACTGAGAATTTCCTGTACTCGTTTGCTCATCGCTGTCTTCCTTTCTGATAGGCGGGGGTGGTGAGATCGCACCCCGAAGAGGATCTAAGGTGGCGTTCGTGCGCAAGACTCACGGAACTCCTTAATATTACTACAATCAGTAATCAATTGCATGAAGATTGGCAGAAAGGATAGGGCAAGCACCACAAAAAACCGTATAATCACCTACAGAACTGCGGCGGTGGGGCCGCGTGGTGCGGGAGGGCAGGCATTTGAACGGGCAAAGTGCGTTTACAAACGGGGTCGGGCGGGTGGGCGCGGCGCTGCTGGCGCTGGGCCTGGCTTTGGGGTTGGTTGAGACAGTTTTCCCCCAGGTGCAGATCCCGCTGGTGGGTCTGCTGCTTTCGGCTCTGTCGCTGCTCAGCTTTTTAATCCACGAGGCCGGGCACGCCGTATTCGGGCTGTTGGGCACCTTTATCGGTGTACTGGGCGGCACGCTGGCCCAAATGCTTTTTCCGCTGGCCGTCGGCGCGCTGGCCTATACCCGCCGCCAGCCGGTGTGGGCGTTTTTCATCTTCTGGTTGGGCCAGGGGCTGACCGAAATTTCGCGTTACATGGGCGATGCGCGCGCCCAGCAGTTGCCGCTCTTTGCCCCGCAGACGGCTTTTGGCGGGGCGGCGCCCACCCACGATTGGGCCTATCTGTTGGGCACGCTGGGGCTGCTGCCCTTTGACCACGTGCTGGCTGCACTGGTGTATGCGGCCGGCCTGCTGGTGATGGCGCTGGCGCTGGCCGGCTGCGTGCTGGTGGTGTTGAAACGCTGATGGGGAGGCGGGGGCCGGGCCGCAAGCTTATACGGGCCGGTTTCATCCGGCGGCCGCATCGCCATAATTTAAGCAAACAATCAGGCAACTGATTGGAATGGGCTATTTGATTATACGCCGCGCCAGATCTGGTATAAGCCCAGCCGCCCGCCTTCGCCATCTGATTCATATTCCTCAGACACGCTGAACCCGCAGTTGAACGCCAGGGTTGCCAGCTCGTCTGAGGAGAAGCGGTGCACATAGCGCAGCCCCACCTGTTCAGCCTGACCGGGCAGGGCAAAGCGCCAATCGAGCAGGGAATCGCCGGCCTCAAGCTCGGCTCCGGGCAGGCCAATGTTTTCCCAGGACTGCACGCGGGCCAGCAGGCGCGGGCTGTGCTGGAACTGCCAGACGGAATGCACGAAGTACCCGCCATCGGTTAGCAGCAGGCGGGCGCGCTGCAGCACGCCGGCGCGCAGTTCAACCCCGGGCAGGTGGTGCAGCACGGCGAAGCAGGAGATGATATCGAACGCTGTCAGATCCAACCCGGTCATCCAATCCGGCCCGGCCAGGTCGGCCTGTTGGAAAGCCGCCGAGAAATTTGTTGAAGGCGGCAGGTCCCGCGGAGCCTCGTCCAGCAGTTCGGCGGAGGCATCCAACCCCAGGTAGCTGCCCGTAAAACCGGTCTGCGCCAGGTGGCGCGCCAGTTCGCCCGAGCCGCAGCCCAGGTCCAGCCAGCGCCCGGCTCGTGGCAGGCGCAGCACCGCGCGGAGGATGCCGGGCTGCACGCGGCGCCGGGTGGCGGCAAAGGCGTGGCCGAAGTCGCGGTAGAAGCGCTGGTTGAGGTCCAGCAGGGTTTGGACAGTTTCTGTTTTTATATTTCAGGTCCGCTGTAGTCGCATTAATTTATCAGGTTTCTTCACTATAAGGTGTGCGCAGGTGCACTGGCTCGCTTTTGGCCTTCTTCTGAGCACGTAAATTTAGCACTTCTACAAAGATAGAGAATCCCATCGCAAAGTAGATATAGCCCTTTGGAATGTGGAAGTGCAGCGCCTCCACAATCAGTGAAAACCCAATCAGCAGCAGGAAGCTGAGCGCCAGCATCTTCACTGTCGGATGGCGGGTGACAAAGTTGCTGATCGAGGTGGACGAAAGCATCATAATTCCCACCGCGATTATTACTGCCAACACCATGATCCAAATTTCATTTGCCATGCCAACCGCTGTGATCACTGAGTCCAGCGAAAAGACAATATCGAGCAAGCCAATCTGCAAAATTACTGCCGAGAAAGTGGCTGCAACCTGCCTTTCCTTATGTTCTTCTCCTGTACCTTCCAGGCGTTCGTGAATCTCGTGCGTGCTCTTATAGATTAAGAACAATCCGCCGATTAAGAGGATCAAATCCCGCCCGGATATAGCGAACCCCAAAAAAGAAAACAGCGGTTCCGTCAGGCCGATTACCCAGCTAAGCGAGAGGAGAAGAAGAATACGCGTACCCAGGGCAACTGCCAGGCCAAGTTGTCGCGCCCTGGCCTGCTGCTCTGCTGGCAACTTGCTTGCCAGGATGGAGATAAACACAATGTTATCGATACCCAATACAATTTCCAGAACAACCAGTGTTATCAGTGCTATAACGGTTTGTGTTTCCACAGATTTGTATAGTTCCTCCTTTAAAAGGACCAAAAAAAAGGACCAAACCCCATGGATAGAGTAGTGGGAGAATTTCTGGTTATTTTTTGAGTGCCTGGCACTCAAAAAATAACCAGAAACCTCTTTTCTCCCTACCGGCGGAGTATTAATTTTGATATATTATAGCTTGTTCTCTGGTTATCCAGTCCCATATCGTTAATCTACGGCGTTATTCTCTAGAACCTACTCTACCGCACCGGTTGAAGCAGGTCGGCTTGCCAAAGGCGGGCATCCGTTATAATTGGGCTGGCGCAGTGCGCGCCCAGCTTGCGCGGGATGGTCAAATCGTCAATGAACCCGAATGACGCGATTCGAGTGGAACTAATTCAACCCCCCGACCAGGCCGCGGTGAAAGCGCTGGTTTTGGCCGGATTGGTGGATCACTGGGGGGCGCTGGACCCCACGCTGAACCCGGACCTGAATGATATCGCCGCCAGCTATGCCGGGGCCGTCTTTTTGGTGGCGCGCCAGCAGGGTGGGCGGGTGATCGCATGTGGGGCACTGGTGCCGCGCGCCGCCGGTACGGCGGAAATCGTGCGCATGTCGGTCGCCCGGGATGCGCGCCGCCAGGGCCTTGGGCGCATGCTCCTCACGCAGTTGGTGGCGCACGCGCGCGCCGCCGGGCTGCGGCACATTTTTCTTGAGACCACCGAGACCTGGGACGAAGTGATCGCGTTTTATCTGCGGTGTTGTTTTCACATCACCCACCATGCCGATGGCGATGTGTATTTTGCACGGGACCTTTGATTTAATTAATACCAATATGGTATACTTTTTTGATGCGAACCGAAGATTGGCTTGAAGCACAGCAAGAAACGCCCGAAAAACTGTCCGTAGCGCGCCAAATTCTGGCGGAGATCCGCCAGGGAGTGGATGTCTTTGCCGCGACCCGCCATTTTCCGCTGCCTAGCGGCGGATATATTCCCAAACACAGCCTGGTGGCGGCTTACCGCCAGTTGGTAGTGGATGGCGAGTGGGAGGCCGACCCTGCCCTGCTCTCGCGTATCCGCATGAAGCCGGGCCGCTCGCTGTCTGGCGTCACTACGGTGACGGTGCTGACCAAGCCGTACCCCTGCCCGGGGCACTGTGTGTTTTGCCCGGACGATGCGCGCATGCCCAAGAGCTACCTGATCGATGAGCCGGGCGCGATGCGCGGGCTGCAGAACGCCTTCGATCCCTATTTGCAGGTTTCCACGCGCGTGGCTTCTTTGGAAGTGATTGGTCACCCGGTGGATAAAATTGAACTGTTGATTCTGGGCGGCACCTGGTCGGCCTACCGCCGCGATTACCAGGAGCAGTTTGTGCAGCGCTGTTTTGAGGCGATGAACGATGAACCCGCCGCCGATTTGAGCGCCGCGCAGGCCTGCAACGAGACCACCGCGCACCGCAATGTGGGCCTGGTGATAGAAACCCGCCCCGACGAGATCAACCCGACCGAGCTGGCCTGGCTGCGCCGCCTGGGGGTGACCAAAGTGCAGATGGGCGCGCAGAGCCTGAATGAAGAGATTCTGGCGCTGAACCAGCGCGGGCACACGGTGGAGCAGACCCGCAAAGCCTGCGCCCTTCTGCGCGCCGCCGGATTCAAGATCGTGCTGCATTGGATGCCCAACCTGCTGGGCGCCACGCTCGATTCGGACCGCGCCGATTTTGCGCGCCTGTGGCAGGAGGCCCCCGCGGGATTGGGGTTGTGCCCGGATGAGATCAAAATTTATCCCACCCAACTGCTGCGCGGCACCGACTTGTTTGAATTCTGGCGGCGCGGCGAATATACCCCGTATACCACCGAAGAATTGATCGGCCTGATCGCCGATATCAAGCCGACCATTCCGGAATATTGCCGGGTGAACCGGGTGATCCGCGACATTCCTTCGCCGCATGTGGTGGAGGGCAACCGCCGTACCAGCCTGCGCCAGGATGTGATGGTGGAACTCGACCGGCGCGGGCAGCACTGCCGCTGTGTACGCTGCCGCGAAATTCGCCAGCGCACGGTGAGCGCGGAGACGCTGCAACTGCGCGACCAGGTGTATTATCCGGCCGATGCCGAGGAGCATTTCCTATCGTACGTAGACCCGGACAATCGCCTGGCGGGTTACCTGCGCCTTTCTCTGCCCAAGTATCCGGCCGGAGCGGCCGTGGAGGACCTGACCCTGCCGCTGCCGCTGTTTGCCGATCTGGCCGGGGCCGCGCTGGTGCGCGAGGTGCACGTTTACGGGCAGTCGCTGCCGGTGGGTGCGGAACTGCCCGGCGCGGCCCAGCACAGCGGTTTGGGCACGCAATTGCTCGAACGCGCCGCCCAAATTGCCCGCGAGGCGGGGTTTCGGCGCCTGGCGGTGATCGCAGCGGTGGGCACGCGCCTATATTATGAAAAGCGCGGCTTCGAGCGTGGTGATCTGTACATGGTCAAGCCGCTCTAAGCGCTTAGAGCCGGTTTATTCGAGATAGAACACGGATGGCAGTTCGGCACTCACCGGGCTGTGATCGGGGTTGGCCGGCATCACATCCGCCATATACGCCCACCAGCGCTGGCATACGGGCGTCTGGGCGACCGCTTCCCAGCGAGCCTGGTCTTCGATCTCGACATACGCGAATAACGTGTTCGTCTCCGCATCCAGAAAAATGGAATAATGCTGTGCGCCGTGCGCTTTGAGCACGTCGGCCAGTTCCTGCCAGATGGGGTTGTGCCGCCGCTGGTATTCGACATGGGCGGTGGGGTTGACGTACATCTTAAACGCTTTGCGAATCATGGCATGCTCCGGTTTATGGATTTAAATCCAGGCAGCCATTCCAACACACGCTGGATCATCGTATCCCAATACTGCCATTCGTGGCTGCCGGGGCCTTCTTCATAGGTCAGGTCCAGCCCTTTTTGCCGGGCGCAGTCGCGGAAAGCCAGGTTATCCTGGTAGAGAAAATCCTCGGTGCCGCACCACTGGTAGAGCGCCGGCTGGGGCCGCCCGGATTGGGCCAACTGCCCCGCCAGCGCCAGCAGGTCGTTTTCGCTGCCGGGCAGTTTCTCCAGGTTGCCAAAAATCAGGCGCCTTTCGCGGATCCATTCCTTGGGACCGCGTTTGGCCGAGGCGGCAACGTTCAGCGCGCCAGACAGGCTGGCGGCCGCCGCGAAGCGCTCCGGGTGGCGCAGGGCCAGCTTGAACGCGCCATAGCCGCCCATCGACAGCCCGGCGACAAAGTTATCCTCGCGCGCCTCCGAGAAGGGGAAGAGGGCGCGCGCCACGGCGGGCAGTTCTTCGCTGATGAAGCTCCAATAGGCCGGCCCGGAGGCCATATCCGTGTAGAAGCTGCGAGCCACCGCCGGCATCACCACGGCAATGCCCAACGCATCGGCATAGCGCTCAATGGAGGTGCGCCGCTGCCAGATGGTGTGGTCATCAGACATGCCGTGCAGCAAGTAGAGCGTTTGATAGGTACGGCGCGGTGCCCAGGGCGTGCCAGGCAGGTTGGGTTCCGCCTGCGGTCGTGCCAGCGGTAAAATCACGGTCATTGCGGTGGACAGGCCCAGGGTGTGGGAAAAGAAATCACAATGAATTAAAGCCACGGATTGTTTCCTCCAATTGCCTAATTATCGCACAAGTTTGGCCGGAGCCCCCGGCTTTATGCGGGTCGGCCGTGCAGATCGTCGATCAGCCCGCGGCAGAAGGCGATGCTTTGCAGCGCTTCGCTGGATTCGACCAGGAACTGGTTGACCGAGCCAAATTCGGGCCGCAGCGCCAGCACCGCCGGGTCTTGAATGGCGGCGGAGATGGCCTGCGCAAATCGCTCGCCGAAGATGGTCTGAAAGGGGCGTGTGTTGCGCGGGTCCTCCAGGGCCAGTTCGGAGACGCCGCTACGCAGCAGGTGCCAGCCGGAATAGGTGCGGGTGCGCGGGTCCAGCGCCGGGGTAATATGCAGCGCGTTGTGCATTTCGGCGAGCAGGGTGTAGGCCCGGGCCAAAGCGGCCTCGCGCTCCGCGTAGGCATTGGCAAAGAGCGCGCCTTCCAACGGCGGGCCGAGAGCCGGGTAGCAGCGCAGACCCTTAAAAGCGGTGCCCACCCATTTGGCATAGGGTGGGTAGCGTTTTTCCATTAAAAAGGCCAGGCGCACCAGCCCGCCGACGATTTGTGCGGTGATCAGGCGCGAACCCAGTTCGTCGCCCAGGCTGCTGGTGCGCCCCACAAAGGCCTCCTGCTGTGAGATCAGGCTCCACTGCGCCGCCAGTTGAAACAGCCAGACGTCGCGCGGATAGTACCCAAAGCGCGCGCGCACGGCTGCCAGCCCCAGGTCATCGTGAAAGACCCCGCCGGCGGTCAGGCTCAGCAGGCGCTGCTCGGTAAAGGTCAGCCACTCCGCCGGGCTGGGGTCCTGGTAGGGGCCCACGCCCAACTCGCTGCCCCAGAACTCCTCCAGGGTGTGGATGAAGACCAGGTGTTCCACCGGGCCATGTTCGATCTGCACGGAAACGCGCACGCCGCCGTCCGCCAGGTCGGGCTTGCTGAAGTGGGTGGAATAGCCGCGGAAGCGCACCGGCAGGTGCTGGCGCAGGGCCTCATGCACAGCCGGGCGGGTGTGCGCGATGGTGTCGGCGGGCAGGAGGAGCACCAGGCGCGGCCCCCACATGTGGTCGCGCGAGACCGGGGTGTCGAACCCCATCACGTCGGAGCCGTAGCCGATCAGTGCGGCGGAGTGGGGCAGATCGGGAAAATGGGTAGTCAGGATTGGCCGGACGGCTTCTGCGTAATAGGCTTCACTGAGTTGCAGGCCGGGGATAAATTCTGGCATGGGGTGGGTCCTTTTCTGACTTTACCACAGAGACACAGCACCCCTGCTCCCCTACGGGAGCGCGAAGCGCGCGGGTGACCGGGGCGGCAGGCACTGAGAAGAATAAGATTATTGAGTGCGGTTAACTTCCGTACAGGGTGCACTTCCGGTCTACTGGCGGGCTGCCCAACTGACCAGGTAGTGGGTGAGCGCGTCGGGGGCGGGCGGGGGCTGCGGCAGTTGCTGCCAGCCGCCGGGTAAACCGGCGGCGCGGGCGCTGAGCTCGAAATGGCACAGCGCAATCCCCAGGTCGGCGCGCTGCAGGTCGGCCACGCCCAACAGGCGCGTGATCCAGCTTTCGCGATAGCCGGGGGTGCGCTGCAGATAAAAATGCCAGGCGTCTCCGTCTTTGATCACCCGCCAGGGCTGCTTGTTGGAAGCCGACGGCCCCAGGCGCACCATTTCAAGCGCTTCGGCAAACGGCCCGGCGGCCGCCGGGCTGAGTGGCGCGTCGAACGCACCATCAAAGAACAGGCGGTTCCAATCCAGGCGGTCGGCCGACCCGGCGACCTGGCGCACCAGGTTATCGATGCGGCGCGGGCGGTCCGCGGCCAGCCCGACCGGGCTGACCGCCGGGATGATCTCATCCGGCCCGGCCCCCACCAGGCCGGCAAAGTTGCTGCGGGTGAAGGTGCCGCCCAACCAGCAGGTGCCCCAGCCCAGCGCGGTGGCCTTGAGCACAATCTGCTCCATTTGCCAGCCGAAATCTTCCAGGCCCCTGCCGGTTTCGCGGCAGGCTCCGATCAGATAGGCCGGGGCGCCTTTAACAAAGCCATAAGTGCCCAGGCCGCGCAGCACACCGCGCTCGGCGGCGCTGACCGCGGCCAGCACAAAGCGCCCGCGCGTGCCAAACGGCCCTGGCGACAGGGCCTGTATGAAGGCCTCCAGCTCGGCCTGCGCGCGCGGCTCGAGCGGTTGGGTGAGATAGCTGCGGCAGGAAAAGCGCTGCCGGATGGTGGCGGTGATGGTTTCAGGCATGCATTACACTGCCTCGAAGGTATAAGCGCCTGATTCCAGCGCATACACGGCCGCGTTGTTTTCCATGCGCAGGTAGGTGGCGCCCACGCCGCCGCCCAGTTCGCGCACCGCGGCAGCCGAATTTGCCGGCACATAGACGGTGGCGGTGCTGTTGGCGGGGATGTGCACGCGCAGGGTCAGTTTGCCGCCCTGCAGCTCCCAGGCGCTGGAGATTGTGCCGCGCAGGCTGTGGTGCTCGGCGCGGGCATAGGTCAGCCCGCCGCCCGGCTGGGGCCGCACGATACTATGCGCGTAGCCGGGTTGGGTCGGGTCTACCTCCAGGCCGGTCACCACCCCGTACAGCCAGTCGCCCACCGAACCGTAGGCGTAATGGTTAAACGAGTTCATGCCAGGGTCCTGGAAGCCCTTGTCGTGCGTCCAGCCGTCCCAGCGCTCCCAAATGGTAGTAGCGCCCTGCGTGACCGGATATAACCATGACGGCCAGCTTTTTTGCAAGAGCAGCGCGTAAGCGGTATCGAACTGGCCGAAGCGCGACAACACATGCAGCAGGTAGGGCGCGCCCACGAAACCGGTGGAAAGGTGCATGCCGCGGTTTTGAATGTTGCGCACCAGTTCCTGTACTGCCACCGGGCGCAAGGGCTCGGGCAGCAGGTCAAAGTGCAGCGCCATCACGTAACTGGTCTGGCTGAGGCCGGCCACCAGACCCTGCGCCGTGACAAAACGCTGCTGGAAGGCCAGACGCACCTGCTCATACAGGGCGGCATATTTTTCCACGTCGGCCGTCTTGCCCAGCACGGCGGCTATCCGACTCATAATGCGCGCACTGTAGGCCAGAAAAGCGGTGCCGATCAGGTCCTTTGGGGTTTCGGCATTGATCGAGAGCCAGTCGCCGTAACCGCCAAACATGCCGGTCGTGCTGTTGAGGTCTGCGCCCACCACGGAAGCGGTGCTGGCCAGGGTGTCGGGATGGCAGCGGATGAAGCCGGGGCTGGTTTTGACCAGGTAGGTCAGATAACGCTCAAAAGAAGCGTAGTGTTCTGCCAGCAGGCGGCTATCGGCGTTGGTCAGGTACAGGGTCCACGGGCACACCAACACGGCATCGGCCCAGGCCGGGCCGCCGTCATGCGAGGCGCCATCCAGAGCGGGCGCAAAGCTAGGAATTTCTCCATTTTCGCCCTGCTCGTCGGCCAGGGTGGTTTGCCAGCGATTGAAGAAGGCGGTGACGTCGCGATTGAAGAGCGCGGTGCGGATAAAGACCTGCGCGTCGCCGGTCCAGCCCAGGCGTTCGTTGCGCTGCGGACAGTCGGTGGGGATATCGACGAAATTGCCCTTCTGGCCCCACTGGATGTTGTGCTGGAGCTGATTGAGCAGCGGGTCTGAGCATTCAAAATTGCCAGCGGGGGGGATTTCGGAATGGACCACGATGCCGGTCACGGCGCCGGGCTGCGGCTCAGTGGGCAGGCCGCGCAGTTCCACGTAGCGGAAACCGTGGAAGGTGAAGCGCGGCTCGTAGATCTCTTCGCCGCCGCCCTTAAGGGTAAAGTAGTCGGTGGCGCGGGCATCGCGCAGGTTGTCGAGGTAGAGCGAGCCGTCGGGTTTGAGCACTTCGGCGAAGCGCAGGCGCACGGTGGCGCCGGCCGGGCCGCTGACCTTCAGGCGCACGTGGCCCACCATGTTCTGCCCCATATCGTACACCCAGCGCGGGTTGGGAAAGTCGGACATGCGGCGCGGCGCGCCCAGCGGCTGCAATTCTTCCTGGCTGCGCACGGCCGGGCCGCGGTTGGGCTCCAGTTGGATTCCCGGGTCAGCGAAGGGCAGCACCGGCTGCCAGCCGCCGCCACCGCCGCCAGGGGTGTGCCAGCCGGGCAGTTCCAGGCGGGCGTCGTAACTTTCGCCCATCTGGATATCTGAGCTGAGAATGGGTCCGGCGCTCCACTGCCACTGGGCATCGCTGGTGACGATCTGGCGGCTGCCGTCGGCCAGGGTCACTTCCAGTTGCGCCAGCAGGCGCGGGCGGTCGCCGTAATACTGGCGTCCGCGCCAGCCGACGTGCCCGCAGTACCAGCCGTCGCCCAAAATGGCGCCCAGTAAATTTTCTCCGGACTGCAGCAGGGTGGTGACGTCGTAGGTGAACACGCTGACGCGCTTTTCGTAATTCGTCCAGCCGGGGGCCAGCCGGTCGCTGCCCACGCGCTGGCCGTTCAGGTAGGGTTCAAACAGGCCCAGCGCGGTGATATATAGGCGGGCCTGTGCCACCGCGCCGGGCAGTTGAAAGGCGCGCCGCAGGTAGGGGGCCGGGCTATAGGCCTGCTGCCCACCGACGAGTCCGGCGCCAATCCAGCCGGCCTGCCAGTCTGCGCGAGCCAGCAGGCCCAGCTCAAACCAGGCCGGCGCGCTGCTGCTGGGCTGGCCGTCTTTATCCCACACGCTGACCTGCCACCAGGCGCGCTGGCGTGAGGAGAGCGCGCAGCCAGAGTAGGCCACCTGGGTCGATTGGGCCGAGTCCACCCGGCCGCTGTCCCACAGGTCGCCCTGCCCGGCCAGCAGGCCGGAGCGGGTCGAAGCGGCCAGCACGCGGTAGGCGGTCTGCTTTTGACCGCGCGTTTCGGATTCCAGCACCCAGCTTAAATGCGGTTGGGCTTCGCCCAACCCGAGCGGGTTTTCAAAGGTTTCGCAGCGAAGATGCGTTACGGAAAGGGTAGACATGGGTTTATTGACCTTTTTTGACTTTAGCATAGAGGCACAGCCCCCCAAGGGGGCGCCGAAGCGGAGAGGAATCAGAGGAAAAGCTCATTATTTTGTGTGGCCCGCTTCAGCGCGGACAGCTTATATGATCTGACCCGGCACCCCTGCGGGTGGCCGACCCCCCACATGCCCCTTCGGGCACCCGAAGTGGGAATGGGCGCCGAAGCGGCGCGGCGGCAAAAAAGATCATATCACCGAAGGTACACTTCGGGTGCATGTTCCACAGCGTGCGCGCGGTTTTTCAGTCCAGGGTGGTACCGCTGGTTTGGAAATAGGCCTGGTTGGCGCGAATCAGGTCCAGGCGCTGCTGGACGCAGGCCGCCGAACGCAGCGGGTCGGGCGGGGTGTGCAGGCAGTAATCCACCAGCTTTTCCACGGTGGTGGTGGCAACATGGCAGCGCGTATCAGACGAGGCGTAATAGAGGAACACCCGCCCGTCGGTTTTGGCGACCACCCCGTTGCAGAACACCACGTCGGAGACATCGCCCACGCGCTCTTCGCCCTGCGGCGCCAGCAAGTAGCCGCCGGGGCGGTGGGTGATGCGCCAGGGCTCGCGCAGGTCGCTGAGGAAGGCATACAGCACATAGCGCAGCCCGGCGGCATTGGCGCGCACGCCGTGGGCAATGTGCAGCCAACCGGCGGCGGTCTTAATTGGCGCCGGGCCCTGGCCGTTTTTGCCTTCTTTGATGGTGTGGTAGACGCGCGGTTCAAAGACCAGCTCGTGGGCAATGACAGCGGGGTTCATGCTGGGCGAAAGCCCCCAGCCGATGCCGCCGCCGGTGGCCTCGAGGAAGTTATCCATGGGGCGGGTGTAAAAGCCGTACTGGCCATCCACAAACTCCGGGTGCAGCACCACGTTGCGCTGCTGGGGCGAGGGGGTTTTCAGATCAGGCAGGCGTTCCCAGGTGCGCAGGTCGCGCGTGCGGGCCAGGCCGCCCTGAGCTTCGGCGGCGCCGGTGTCACCGGGCGGGGCCGAGCGGTCTTTGCGTTCGGTGCAAAACAGGCCGTAAATCCAGCCGTCGGCGTGCTGCACCAGGCGCATATCGTAGACGTTGGTGTCGGGGTCGTCCGTTTCGGGCAGCACCAGCGGTTCATCCCAGAAGCGGAAGCCATCCACCCCGTTTTCGCTCTCGGCCACGGCAAAGAAAGACTTGCGGTCGGCGCCTTCGGTGCGCGCCACCAGCAAAATTTTGCCGTCGTGCTCGATGGCCCCCGGGTTGAAGGCGGCATTGATGCCCAGGCGTTCCATCAGAAAGGGGTTGGTGGCGGGGTTGAAGTCGTAGCGCCAGCTCAGCGGCACGTGCGCGCCGGTCAGCACCGGGTCGCGCCAGCGTTCAAACAGGCCGTTGTTCCAGGCGGGGTCCGGTTCATTTTTGCGTTTGAGCAGGGCGCGCTGCGCGCGCGCAAGATTTTGTAAACGGGTTTCGTAGATGGAAGCGGGCATAGGTTCTCCTATTTTTAGCGATATTCTTGCACCGCTTGATACAGCGCGGTCAGATTTTCCAGCGGGGTGCGCGCCTGGATGTTGTGGATGGCGTCGAAGACAAAGCCGCCGCCGGCGCCAAAGATTTCCATGCGTTCTTTTACCTCGGCGCGCACCTGGGCGGGGGTGCCGAAGGCCAGTGTTTTCTGGGTGTCGCTGCCGCCGCCCCAGAAGGTGAGCGCGGAGCCGAACTGCTGCTTCAGCCAGCGCGGGTCCATGCCGGTGGCGGAGGTCTGCACCGGGTTGAGAATATCGAAACCAGCCTCGACGAAGGATGGCAGCAGCGCCGTGACCGAGCCGCAGGAGTGGATGAAGCTCTTCCAGGTGGTGTGGCTGTGAATCCAGTGATTGACGGCCTGATGGTAGGGCATGAACAGGGCGCGGTAGGCTTTGGGCGCGATAAAAGGCCCGGCCTGGGTGCCAAAATCGGTGCCGGTGACAAAAACAGCCGAGACCCGCTCGCCCACCACGGCATGGATACGCTCCAGGTTGGCCAGGCCGATGGCGCACTGCTGTTCAAAGATGGCGCTGACGTAATCGCGGCGCGCGGCGGTGCTGATGTACCACTCGGCCACGTCGCGGATGCCTTTGGGGTGTTTGAGCCAGGGCGCGGGCACCAGGGCAATATCGCCAAAGGCGGTGCCGCCAAAATTGGCCAGAATGCCCTTATCGGTGGTGGTGTAGAGGCGCTCGGCCTCGGCCGCCAGGTAGGTCAGGTCGTCGTCTGAGATCGGGCCGAATTCTTCCAGATTATCGGCGGGGTCCAGGTGGTCTTCATCGATGGGCAGTTGGCGGTTGAGCGAGTCGAAATAGTAACCACCGGCGGGCATTTTACCGCTGGGGGGCACGCATGGGTCGCCGTCGGGGTAGAGCAGCAGGCTGCCGTCGGCTTCGGGTGTGGTGTTGAAGCCCGCCGGCACCAGCACCGGCGTACGGTTAAAATCCCACGCTTTCCAGCCCTCGTTGCGGAAACCGAACAATGTTTCGCGCTTGCCCAGCGGCAGCACGTCTACCCCCAGTGCCGCGATCAGGTCTGGGGCGATTTCGCCCAGCATCTGGTAAGGCTCCACCACCTTCACCGGCGTGCCGGGTGGGTCTAACTGCAGCGCCTGGCGCAGCAGGTAGACCGAAGCCACACTCATGCCGGTCACGGCACTGCCGCCCAGGTCCAGCGGCACGCGGTCGGGCTGGCGGTGGTTAAGGGCGGCATTCAGGCGTTCACGTGAGTTCATTATGATCTCCTACAGGCTGAAGGGTAGTATGGTAGCGCAATTGTTTGGGTGCCACAGTGCGGGGGCGCGCTTCAGCGCGCCATCCAGCCGCCGTCCACCACCAGGATGTGGCCGTTGATATAGTTGGAGGCGGGTGAGGCCAGGAAGACCACCGCCCCGGCCAGGTCATCGGGCTGGCCCCAGCGCCCGGCCGGAATGCGCGCGTTGATGGCGCGGCTGCGTTCGGGGTCGGCCTTGAGCGCGGCGGTCATGTCGGTATCCATGTAGCCGGGGGCGATGCCGTTGATATTGATCCCGCGCCCGGCCCACTCGTTGCATAGGGTCTTGGTCAGGCCGGCCAGGCCGTGCTTGGAGGCGGTGTAGGCCGGAATGGTCCAACCGCCGATCAGGCTTTGCACCGAGGCGATGTTGATGATTTTGCCGCCTCCCTGCGCCAGAAAATGCCGCCCAAACGTCTGGCTGTAGACAAACGCCGCACGCAGATTGATATCCATCACCTCATCCCAATCGGCCAGTGAGAAGTCTTCTGAGGGGGCGCGGCGCTGAATGCCGGCATTGTTGACCAGAATATCCACCCGGCCAAATTCGGCCAGCGCGACCGCCAGCACCTGCGCGGCGGAGGCGTCATCTTTCAACTCCACACTCACCGCCAGGCTGCGCCGCCCGGCCCGGGCGGCGCGTTCGGCCAGGGCCGGGGCCTGCGCGGCATGCTGCGCGCTGACGATATCGGCCCCGGCTTCGGCCAGCGCCGCGGCGATGCTCAGACCCAGCCCGCGGTTGCCGCCGGTGATCACGGCCACCTGACCTTCCAGGCGAAATTGATCCAGAATCATGTGCCTCCAGAATGCTGCCGCGGCCGCGCCGCGGCGGGCGGCTGCTAAATTTGCGGAACCCAGACCCGCATGGCCCCCGCGCCGCGGTTGGCCCAGGCAAAATAGGGCACGGCGGTCAGATCCAGCATGCGCTGGGTGGGGCGGGCAGCGCCATCCGGCAGGTACAGGTCGTCCGTCCAGGCCAGCGCGGGGCGCAATACGCCGCCGGCCTGCACGCTGACCACGCCGCCCAGCAGGTCCGCCTGCCAGTGGTCGCGCAAGGGCTGGTTGGGGTTCAGCACCACATCCAGCAGGTCCGCGTCTTGCGGCTGGTCGGCCTGTTCAAGGCAGTAAACCAGCGGCCCGCGCTGAATGGCCAGGCTGCCGCGCAGGTCGTCAACGCGCGGGTTGGGTTGGACGAAGAAGGGCACCGTGGAAAGCTCCAGCACCACCCGGTCGCCGGTCTGAATACCGGGAATGCTGGCATACACTCCGCTGACCATCGGCAAGTTCACCGGGTGACCGTTGACCTGCAGGCTGTACGTGTCGGACCAATCCGGCAGGCGCAGCGCCAGTTGGGTTTCAGCGCCGGCCTCCACCACCTGGATTTCAACCCGGCCGTCCCAGGGGAAGCGGGTTTGCACTTCCAGCTCCACGCGGCTGCCGTCGGCGTGCTGAACGCGGATGGTGCCGGGCAGGTATTGGTGGATCTGCACGCCGCGGTCATCGCCGGTGGCGGCGAAGTGCTGCACCGCGGCGATCTGGCGCATCACGTTGGGCGGGCAGCAGGCACAGCCAAACCAGGTATGGCGTTCAATGCCGCCCGGCGATTGCAGCGGGTTGACGTAAAAGTAGTGCGTTCCATCCAGCGAAACCCCGCTCAAAAAGCCGTTGTACAGGGCGCGTTCCAACTGGTCGGCAAAGCGGGCTTCGCCGGTGGCCAGCAGCAGACGCCAGTTCCACATGATCGAAGCGATCGCGGCACAGGTTTCACAATAGCAGGTGCTGGAGGGCAGTTCGTAGGGTTCGCCAAAGGCTTCGCCGGAATGGCGCGCGCCCTGCCCGCCGGTGAGAAAGGTCTTGCGTGCCACCATGTCGTGCCACTGGCGCAGTTGCGCGTCCAGCAGGGCGGCATCGCCGCCTTCCAGGAAGAGATCGGTGACGCCGGCGTTGAGATACAACTGGCGCACGGCGTGCCCCACCACCTCACCCGCGGCGCGCACCGGTAGATGATCTTGATGGTAGGCCGGGCCCCATTGGCGGTAGCCGCTCATTTTGCCCTGGCCGCGCCGGTCCACCATCACCTGGGCCAGGCGCAGGTATTTCTCGTCACCGGTTACGCGGCACAGCTCCACCAGGGCGGTTTCAATTTCGGGGTGGCCGCAGTAGCCGTCGCGTTTGCCGGGGCCGAAGAGTGCGTCAATGTGATCGGCAAAGCGCGTGGCCACGGCCAATAGGCTGGTTTTGCCGGTCACGCGGTAGTGCGCGGCGGCGGCCTGCATCAAATGCCCGGCGCAGTACATTTCATGATCGTGGTCGAGGTTGGTCCAGCGCTGGTCCAGCTTCAATACCTGGTAGTGCGAGTTGAGATAGCCATCGGGTAGCTGCGCGGCGGCCAGCAGGGCAATCACCGCATCGATTAGGCTCTCCAGCTCGGGGTCGGGCTGGTTGGCCAGGTCCAGCGCGGCGGCTTCGAGCCATTTGTAAATATCCGAATCCATGAAGACGGGCCCTTCATATTGGCCCTGGCCCTGGCCGAAAGCCAGTCGCAAATTGTTAAAGTTTCCCGCCTGCGCCAGCTTATCATACCCCTGGCGAATGCTGACGGCGCGGTTAACCTGCTGGCGCTGCTGCCAGAAACCGGCAGACAGGCTGATGGCGCCCACGGGCAGGCTGCGCAGACGGGCGAAACGACTGTTTGTGGTAAGGGTGTACATGCTGACTCCTTGAGATAAGCGTATTATATATTACCCGTGGCTACAATAGTCCTATAATTATCGTATGAAAAAATATCTTGCATCTTGCCGTGGCCTGCCGCTGTTGCTGTTGTTGCTCGCCGGCTGCCTGCCGGCGGCTGTTCCGGGCCCCATGCCCACCCCCACCTTGTCTCCGCGCCCGAATGGACTGGCCGCGGATGCGGATATATTTGCCAGAAATCAACGTCTGGGACGCGGGGTTAACCTGGGTAACGCCCTGGAAGCGCCGCAAACGGAGGGCGAATGGGGCATGAAGATTGAAGCCGGGTTTATGCCGCTCATCCGCGCGGCGGGTTTTCAGCATGTACGCGTGCCCATTCGATGGAACGCGCATGCCGTGGCTGAGGCACCTTATACCATCGATCCGGTTTTTTTCCGGCGGATTGATGAGGTGATTCAGCAGGCTTTGGATGCGGGGTTGGTAGTGCTGATCAACATGCACAATTATGATGACCTGATGCTCAACCCTCCGCTCAACTACGACCGTTTCGTGGCGCTGTGGGAACAGATTGCCACCCATTATCAGAGCTACCCGCCCGAGTTGTTTTTTGAACTGCTCAATGAGCCGAACAGCTTGCTCACCGCCGAGCGTTGGAACCCGCTGGCGCTTCGCGCGCTGGCGGTGGTGCGCCGCACCAACCCGCAGCGCGCCGTGGTGATTGGTCCGGATTCGTACAATGCGGTTGGGCGTCTGTTTATGCTGCAACTGCCCGACGCCGACCGCAACCTGATCGCCACGGTGCATTATTACAACCCGTTCCAGTTCACCCACCAGGGGGCCGAATGGGCGGCGGGTTCGGATGCCTGGTTGGGTACCAGTTGGACCGCGACCGAAGCGCAAAAAACGGCCGTGCTGCGCGATTTTGACGAAGTGGCGCAGTGGGGTAAACAAAACCGCCGGCCGATCTACCTGGGCGAGTTTGGCGCGTACAGCAAGGCGCAGATGGAATATCGCACCCTGTGGACGGCTTTTGTGGCGCGCAGCGCCGAGGAACGCCAATTTAGTTGGGCCTATTGGGAATTTGGCGCGGGTTTTGGGGTGTATGACCGCACAGCCCGCCAGTGGAACAGCGCTCTGCTGCAGTCGTTGATCCCTAAGCCGTAAAACGTGCTGAAGCAGTGGGTACATTTGTCTGATTTGGAGATTATGCAATGGTCAATGTGACGATTATCGGTGCTGGAATGATGGGAACGGCCATGTGTTGGCCGCTGGTCGACCGCGGACACTGCGTGCGGCTGGTGGGCACACCGCTGGATGATGAGTTGATTCAGAATATTCGCTCCACGGGGGTGCACCCGCGGCTGCTGCGCCAGGTTCCGGCCGCAGTGGAGGCGTACTTTGCCAGTGAACTGCCGCTGGCCATGCGCGAGGCTGACCTGGTGATCGGCGGGGTGAGCAGTTTTGGGGTCGATTGGTTTGCCACGGCCGTGGGGCCCTGGCTGCGGCCCAATGTGCCGGTGCTTTCGGTCACCAAGGGTCTGGTAGATCAGCCCAACGGCGACCTGATGACCCTGCCGGTGGCGCTGGCAAACACACTGCCCGTTGGGATTCAGTTTAATGCCATCGGCGGGCCGTGCATCGCGCACGAACTGGCCGCCCGCCGCCAGACGGCGGTGGTTTTCACCGGGGCCGACCCGGTCGTTTTGAACCGCCTGCGCGACCTGCTGGCCACGCCTTATTACCATATTTGGACCTCCAGTGATGTGACCGGGGTGGAAGTGTGCGCCGCGCTCAAGAACGCTTATGCCATGGGGGTGGGCATCGCGGTGGGCATGATGGAGTCCGCCGGCGCCGATGGGCTGGCGCAGTTGTATAACCCGCAGGCGGCGCTGTTTGGTCAGAGCTGTTACGAAATGCGGCACCTGGTGCTGGCGCTGGGCGGAAACCCGGCCAATGTGAGCTGGCTGCCCGGCCCGGGTGACCTGTATGTGACGGTGTTTGGCGGGCGCACGGTGCGCCTGGGCAAGCTGTTGGGGCAGGGTATGTCGTTTGCAGAGGCCCGGCGGGTGCTGGCCGGGGTAACCCTGGAAAGCGTGGAGATCACCACGCGTGTGGCGCGCGCCTTACCCCGCCTGGCCGAGCGCGGCCTGCTGAACCTGGCTGATTTTCCGCTTTTGCTGCACCTCGACCGTATTCTGAACGGCGGCGCGGCGGTGAATATTCCCTGGGAGGCGTTCTTCCGGGCGCCTTACGCGGAATAGCGCGGCGAAAGGAACTTATGCCCCTTTTTCTGGCCATCGATGTGGGCACCTCAGCCACCAAGCTCTCCCTGTATGACGCCGCGGGCCGGCAAATTGCCGCGCGCCACGCTTCCTACCCGGTAGAGGTGCCCCGGCCGGGCTGGGCCGAGCAGGACCCGCGCGAGTGGTGGCGGGCGGTGTGCCGCCTGGGGCCGGAACTGGCCGAGGCCGCGGGCGGCGAACTGGCGGCAATCTGCGTCAGCGGGCAGACGCCGCTGTGCGTGCCGGTGGATGCGCAGGGAGAGCCGCTGCGTAAGGCCATCCTGTGGCTGGACCGGCGCGCGCTGGCGCAGGTGGATTGGCTGGCCGAACACCTGGGCGAGGCGCACTGCCGCGCGGTCTCTGGCAACCGGCTGGACAGCTATTTTGGCGGGTCCAAGTGGCTGTGGTTTCGCCAGACCGAACCCGCGCTATTTGCGCGCACCTGGAAGATTTTGCAGGCCAACAGCTATGTGGCTTTTCACCTGACCGGCCGGGCCACGATCGACCCTTCGCAGGCCGGGTTGTGTTCGCCGTGCTACGATCAGACCAGCGGGCAGTGGAACGCCGCGATATGCGCTGTGCTGGGCCTGCCGCTGGAACTGCTGCCTGAGATCCGGCCGGCACAGGCGGTGATCGGGGCAGTGACCCCGGCCGCGGCGCGCGCCTGCGGGCTGCCGGCGGGCACGCCGGTGGTGTGCGGTGGCGGCGATTTCGCCTGCGCCTGTCTGGGGGCGGGTGTGCATGGGCGCGGACGGGCGGCGCTGATGTTGGGGACGGCGGGCAACCTGCTGTTTCCCGGAGTGGCCAATGCGGATGCACGCCTGCTGCACACCCGGCACGTCTCCGGGCAGCCGCTTACCTTTGGCGGGGTGCTGGCCGGAGGCAACCTTAAGTGGTTCGCCGGGTTGTTTGGCGGCAGCGCGATCGAGTTCTATGCCTGCCTGGACGAGGAGGCCGCGCACATCCCGCCGGGCAGCGAAGGCCTGCTGTATCTGCCCTATTTGATGGGCGAGCGCACCCCCATCTGGGATGCCCAGGCGCGCGGCGCATTTTTGGGTCTGAGCAGCCGCCATGGGCGAGCGCATCTCTACCGCGCGGTGCTGGAAGGGGTGGCGTTTGCTTTCCGCCAGATTCTCGAGATCACCGGGCGGGCCGGGCTGGAAGAAATTGTGGCGATCGACGGCGGCGCGCGCAGTGGCGTGTGGCGCGCGGTGCTGGCCGATGTGCTGGGGGTGCCGGTGGCGCGCGGCAGTTTGGGGGCCGGCACAGCCCTGGGATCGGCCTTTCTGGCGGCGCTGGGGGTGGGCGCGGTGAGTGAGTTTGAACAAATTTCTGCCTGGGCCGAAATTTCGCCCGCGCTGCTGCCGGATGCGCCCGTCCACGCGAAATATAACCAGATTTATCCTGTTTATGCCGGACTGTATGCCAAACTCAAGGGGGATATGGATATAATGAATACACTGACTGCCCCGGCAATACCAGGTGGTTAAATGGGTGTTCAATAATCGATAAAGTTCTGCTTTGTGGAGGATGCAATGAATCAAGCACTTTCTGGCGCTGTTTTAGGCCGAACCGGGCTGAAGGTTTCTCGGCTGGGGTTTGGCGCGATGGAAATTCGTGGCTCGCGCATTTGGGGCGGCCGGCCGGTAACGGAGCAGCAGGCGAGCACCATTCTTAATGCCGTGCTCGATGCGGGGATTAACTTCATCGATACGGCCAACGATTACGGCCGCAGCGAGGAGTTCATTGGAAAGTTCATCGCGCACCGCCGTGGCGAGTATATTTTGGCCACCAAATGCGGCTGCCATGTGACCTACAAAGATGAAGCCACCGATGAAACCCCGCACGTCTGGACGCGTGAAAACCTGCTGCGCGGGCTGCACGAAAGCCTGGAGCGCATGCACACCGATTATGTAGATATTATGCAACTGCACAACCCGCCGGTAGAAGATTGCGAAAAAGGCGACCTGGTGAGTGTGCTGCAGGAGATGAAACAGCAGGGCAAGATTCGCTTCGTGGGGATTTCGACCACGTTGCCGCATCTGCCCACTTACCTGGAATGGGGCGTATTCGACACCTTCCAGATCCCGTATTCCGGGCTGGAACGCGTGCATGAAGATTGGATCACGCGCTCGGCCGAGGCCGGCACCGGTATCATCATCCGCGGCGGTGTGGCGCGGGGTGAAATTGGGGTAGGGCTGGGGAACTCGAGCCGCTGGCAAAAGTTCGAAGATGCCAAACTGGACGAATTGCGCATGCCCGGCGAAAGCCGCACCGCCTTTTTGCTGCGTTATACCCTGGCTCACCCACATGCCCATACCATTATCGTGGGCACGCTATACCCCGAGCATCTGCATGAGAATATCGCCATGCTGCAGCGCGGCCCGCTGTCAGACGCGGTATACGCGCAGGCCAAACAGCGCCTGGCCGCGGTGGGCGAAGTGCCGGCGGCGTAGCTTTTTTGGGGTAGTTCTATCGAAGAGTCGCCTGGATTTGCTCGGCCAGTTTTTCGGCAGGCACCGCGCCGTGGTTCACATGGCGCGGTTTGCCAGCGGAATCCAGCACAAAGGTGGTCGGCACGCTCAGCACGCCCCAGCGGCTGGCCAGCTCTGGGCGTGCCTGGGCGTCGACCTCCACCACCTGCACGCCTTCACCGAGCATTCCTTCCAGGCGGCGTAGCTGCGGGCGCTGAAAGGATTTGCAGGTGACGCACTCCGGCGTGGTGAAATACAGCACCGCCGGGCGCCCGGCCTGCACCAGCGCCTCAGTTTGGGCGGCTGGGGCCGCTTTGCCTGCCCGCGCCAGCACCGCGGAGTTGGCCAGACGGAAGGTCAGCCAACCTGCCAGGATCAACCCGACTGCTTCAAAGAAACGCAGCATCACGTCTGGCATGGGTCAACTCACTTTCGGGCGCATGCCGGGGAAGGTGCCGGGCGGGGGTGCCTGGGTGAACCCTGGCACATTCAAGCGGCCCAACCAGTAATACACAAAGCAGCCGGCGCAAAAACCGCCGAACAGGTTGAGTGCTGCCAGCGAAACCACCAGCCAGGTGAGCCCCCAACCCAAACCGTCGGCGCCGGCCAGCAGGGCCAGCGTGGCCCCCAGCAGGAAAACGCCGCCCAGCGTCTGGGCGAAGCGGTGCGGTTCTGGGTGATCCGCCACCACATTGGGGCGTACCCAGCCAAAGCGCAGCAGCACGCCGCGGTATACGGGCCAGAACCCCGGTTTGCCCAGGGCCGACCCTGCCAGCATCACCAGCATGACGAAAGCTACCAGCAGCGGGGCGTTAAAGATAAAACCAAGCACCAGCAGGCTGATAATCAAAGCCTGGTTGGCGCGCAATGCGTTGTGATCCACTTTAGTTAAATTGTTCAACGAATAATCCTCCTCGATTTTCCGAGCGGAGCCAATATAACAAAAAAGGGTGGCGCAAAAACGACCACCCTGCAAGGGCTGCAACCGCTCAAAACCGGTAAACTGTGAATTACCAGCTGCTCAGGCGGTTACAGACCCCGCCCACAACAGAAACATGTGAATTTGTGTAAGATTGAATGACGACTTATCATGACGTATATTATAGGATAGTTTTGGATAAAGTCAAGCCCTGATACGGCAAAATGACGCTACAAACACTCGTTATTCAGCGGAGCGTGAACTGCGCCGGATGCATCACCTGTATGTCACTTTACACCTTCGGTTCAGGCGGGGTCTTGCGCCGCGCCAGGGTGGGCGCTTTACGTTTGCCGTCGACCAGGTGCCCGATGGCCAGAATGGGATGGCGCAGCAGCATGCGCGGGCCGGCATAGCGCATCACCTCGCGCACCTGTTCGCGGATTTCGCGCTGATAGCAGTGCACGGCGCAGTTAACGCAGGTGGATTTATTTTCCTGAAACGGGCAGCGATCCAGGCGTTCCAGCGCGTAATCACACAGCGCCTGGCACCTGGCGCAGAGCGCCTGAGGGGCCGGGTGATGCAGGTCGCGGCAGTAAATCGCCACCATCGCCTGGAGGGTCTGGCGTTCGCGACGCATGCGCGGGTGGGTAAAGGGCATGGCAGGTTAACCTCTATCGATAAGATCTGAACGATGCCATTGTAACGGCAGATGCGGGTGCGCGCTTTGTTCTGAGACAAAAACCGTGCGTTTCTAACCCAATCCTTAGACAGTTTTTTGCTTCACTCGCAAGCCCACTTTACAATCAGTACTGGAGCCAGACCGAAGCCAATGCCCAACACAAAATCCGAATGAGAATTTTTCTGACCCATAACCACCCGGTAATGGCGTTTGCCGCGGCTGAACTGGCGAGGGTTTTGCAGCGCATGAGCGGTGAGACGCCCGAAGTGATCCTTGAACCGCGCCAGACGGCGCCCCCGGGCGGGCTGTGGTTGGGTTTGCTGCACGATTTTGGCCTGGATGGGCGCTTTCGCGGCCGTGATCTGGCCCTGGACGACCAGGTGTATGCGCATGTGAGCGATGGCGACGGCATGATCGCGGGCAGTAACCCGCGCAGCCTGCTGCTGGCGGTGTATCGCTTTCTCACCCTCGCGGGCTGTCGTTGGGTGCGCCCCGGGCCGGAAGGTGAAATTGTGCCGCGGCGCGAGCTGCGCACTTTGCACGTACTGCTGGATGAGATGGCGGCGCACCGCCAGCGCACCCTGTGCCTGGATGGGGCTGCCAGCCTGCGCAACGTGCTGGACCTGGTGGATTGGGCCCCCAAACTGGGCTTTTCGGGCTATTTTTTGCCGTTTCGTGACGGTTACCCTTTTTTTGAGCGCTGGTACGCGCACGCTGCCAACCCGCGCCTGCCGGCCGAGCCCTTTTCGGCGGGCCAGGCTCAAGAATACACCCGCCGGGTCACAACAGAACTGCACCGGCGCGGCATGCAGGTGCAGACCGCCGGTTTTGGTTGGGTCTCTGCCGCCGCCGGGCTGCCTCAACCGGGCCAGCCGCCGCGGGAGGGCGGGGCCCCAGGCCCGGTTGTGGAAGAGACCAGCCTGTGTTATTCCGATGCGGTGGTGCAGGCGCGCATTGCTGCCGAGGTGGCCGCGTACGCGCTTGCTCAGCCTGAGGTGGACCTGGTGCACGTCTGGCTGGACGGCGGGTTTAATAATAAATGCGGCTGCCCCCGCTGCCGGGGGCAGCGCCCGGCGGAAGATTATCTGCAGATCTTGAATCAGGTGGATGCGCGCCTGAGTGAGCGCGGTTCACGGCAGCGCATTGGCTTGCTGGCATCCCAGGATTTTCTGTGGCCGCCAAAAAAGATCCGGCTGCGGCACCCGGAGCGCTTTATATTGCTCTATGCTCCCCCCGGGCGGCCTTACCGCAGCTCCTTTGAAAATGTGCAGGTGGCCCTGCCGCCGGCGGCAGGGCCTTTCCGGCGCAACCGCCTGCAACTGCCTGCCACCCTGCCGGCCAACCTGGCCTTGCTGCGCGGCTGGCAGGCGGCTTTTGGGGGTGAGATTGCCCTGTTTGAATCTTATCTTGCGCCGCGCGCGCCGTTCACTTATGACCCCGATCACATCCGTCTGGCGCGATTATTGCATCAGGATATTTGCGCCCTGCGCGGCCTGGGGCTGGCGGGCCTGGTCAGCCGCCAGGTGCAGCGTGTTTTTCTGCCGCATTCGCTGGCGATGACCGTGATGGGGCGCACGTTGTGGAACCCGGAGAGCGATTTCTCGGAGCTGGTGGCAGATTATTTTAGCGCGGCATTTGGCCCGGATGGGCATCAGGCTCAGGCATTTTTGGAGGCGATGGGCCAACTGCTGGATCTGACCTGGCTGCAAGCCGGCGCGCAGCAGTTACAACCAGCGGACCTGGCCGGGCGGGTAGAAAAAGCGCGGCTGGTGATCCGCCATTTCGCCGAGATTATTGAGCACAACCATGGCCGCAGCGAGCCGGCCCAGGCCCGTTCGTGGGAATATTTAGGCTGGCATTCGCAGATTTTACAGTGCTTTTGCGGCCTATTGCAGGCCTGCGTGGAAAATGTTCCGGATGAGGTAGTGGGTTGGTGGCACTGCCTGCGCGATTTCATTCAGGAAAACGAGCTGCCGCTGCAGCCGGTGCTGGATGTGGCGGCGTTTATCGCGACCTACCAGCATCTGGAGTCTGCTGAGTGAGGGGCGCTTCAGGCAGGCACCCTTTATTTATTTATTTATTATTTGTGCTTCGATAGTATCAAGTAAATATTAAATCAACATTAAATTACTTGGCATCCGGGCGTTGTTTTGATATACTCTACTGATTATATTTCCGGTTATCAGACTGAATGACGGGGTGGGCTTTTAGGCGTTTAGTCGAAATTGGGCACGGTTTACAAATAATGAGAGAAATTTCTGGCTTCATCATCGGGCTGGGAAAAGACGGTTTCGCGGGGGAACCTTGGAATCTTCCTTTTATGAAATAATTACTAGCCTATATGTACCTTTCATTCTGCTGATCTATTTTCTGTTCAGTGTCTTGATGGTGGTTATGGCGCCGCCCGGACGTGTGGACGTACAGGGCCCGGCCAGAGTGATTGCTTTTTTGCTGAGTCTCACTTCTTTCCTGCTGCTGGCTGCTGTGCTGCACAGCTACAGTTCGGTCACGCGCACCCACCACTTCTTGATTCCCATCGAATCGGTGGCGTTAGCAATTCTGGGAATTGGGCTGGGGGTGATATTTTGTTTGGTGGCCTATTTGCTGGTGTCCTTAAATCTGGTACAGTTTCTGGTGCTGTTCATGACCACAATGAGTTTAATGTGGTTCTATTTCTTCTTTATTGAGAGCTGGATGCGCGAAATTGTGGTGGTATTGGCCATCGGCCAGTTGCTCGGCATTCTGTGCTGCGCCTTGGTGTTTGCGCAGCAGTTGGATGTTACCGGGCTGGTGTGGATCTGCAACCGCTGCGGCACCCATCATTTCTTTTCCACCGCCGCCTGCCGCTGTGGCCAAACCCAGATGGCCAGTCAGGCGGCCAACCGGCCAGGGGGCGGTGGCCCGCCGCCCCCACCTCCTCCCGGCAGCGGGAGCCCGTTAGGCGGTCCGGGCCCGCAGCCTGGTCCGCAGGCTACGCAGCCGGCGGGTGGGCGTGGGCGTCCACCGGGTCAGCCCGGCACCCGATAGAATTCAAATGAGCAAAAGGCAATCAGCAAAAACTGGGGGTGATAGACCCCACGGATCGATAGGAGAAAATCATGCATTCGAAAGTTCTATCTCCGATACTGTTGTTTATCCTGTTTGCCAGTTCTGCCTGCACGCCTCAGACAGCCCCTGTCGTTCCAACCCAAACAGCAGCGGGTTCCAATTCTCTGACCGTTTTGGCGGCTGCTTCCTTGACGGAATCCTTTAGCGAACTGGGAAAATTGTTTGAAGCCAGGAATCCTGGGGTTAAGATTACTTTCAGTTATGCCGGTTCACAGCAGTTGGCTCAGCAATTGGATCAGGGCGTACCCGCGGATGTGTTCGCCAGCGCCAGTACAAAATATATGGATGCTGCCATTACATCCAAACGGGTTAATAAAAACGACACCAAAACCTTTGTCAAAAACCGGCTGGTGGTGATTTATCCCAAAGGGAACCCCGCCGGATTGAAGGAATTAAAAGATCTGGCGAAACCGGGATTAAAACTGGATGTGGCCAATAAAGCCGTGCCCGTTGGTCAGTATGCGCTCGATTTTCTGGACAAGGCCAGCAAAGATGCTGCATTCGATGCTCAATTTAAAGATAACGTCTTGAAAAACGTAGTTTCTTATGAGGAAAGTGTTAAGTCAGTGGTCACCAAGGTGATGTTGGATGAGGCCGACGCCGGAATCGTTTATGTTACCGATATCACCATAGAAGCCGCTTCGAAAATCGGCCAGTTGGACATTCCGGATGCTTTAAATACGGTCGCGACTTATCCGATTGCCCCGATCTCTGACAGTAAGAATGCCGATCTGGCCAAAGCCTTTGTTGCATGGGTGCTATCTCCAGAAGGGCAGGCAGTCATGGTAAAGTACGGTTTCCTGCCGGTGCCTTGAGGTCCGGCGCGATATCCAAGCGGTTGTGCTTGTACCAAAAGTCCCGAACTACATGGTTCAAATCGGTTAAGCTGCTGTATAATCTCCATTCAGACCCTGCTGAATGGAGATTATGTATATGTCCGTGAACCCAATTCGTCCTGCCTGGAAAGGTACCCTGACTGGCCGCGAGCGCTTTGTGCGCCAGATGCACTACCAGCCGATTGACCGCACGTTCAATATGGAATTTGGCTATTGGGAAGAAAATTTTGACCTCTGGCCGCTGTTCGTCAATCACGGCATTACCAATAATGCCGATGCCGATCTCTTTTTTAACTTCGACCCCATTCATGTCATCGGGGGCAACGTGTGGCTCTCGCCCCACTTTGAAAATAACGAGGTCGAGGTGCGCGAGAACTCCCGGCTTATGATGAACGGCGATGGCCTGCTGGCCGAAGTCCCGCTCGATGGTCACGATACCATTCCGCACTACATTCGGGCCACCGTGGTGACCCCCGACGATTGGAAGAAGGTCAAGGCCGAGCGCTTTCGTCTGGATGACCCGGCGCGCAAACTGGATATTGCCGCGCTCAAACTGCGCCACCCGGAAGACCGCAGCTATCCGCTGGGGGTGAGTTGTGGCTCGATGATCGGCAAGGTGCGCGATATGCTCACGTTTGAGGGGCTGGCGTACGCCGTCTACGATTATCCGGAAATGGTTGAAGATATCGTTGAGACCTCGTGTGTGATGGTGGAAAATTTCCTGGACCAGGTGCTGCCGCATTTTCAGTTCGATTATGCTTCGGGCTGGGAAGATATTTGCTATAAGGGCGGGCCGATCGTTTCGGTGCGCTTCTTTAAGAACGTGGTCATGCCGCGTTACAAGCGCATTCACCAGAAATTGAAACAACACGGCATCGATCTATGGTACACCGACTGCGACGGCGATGTGCGCCCGATTCTGCCGTACCTGATGGAAGGCGGCATCAACTGCCTGTTCCCGTTTGAGGTCAATTCGTGCACCCATCCGGGCGAACTGTTGAACGAATACGGCAAGGACCTGCGCATCATGGGCGGGGTGGATAAGATTGAACTGGGCAATGGGCGCGACGCGATCCGGCGCTACATGGATTCGCTGGCGCCGCTGGTCGAGCGCGGCGGGTATATTCCCTTCTGCGATCACCGCTGCCCGCCCAATGTGGACCCGGCCGATTACCTGTTTTACCTGGATCTCAAAGAACAGATGTTTGGCATGAAATAAGCCTGATAAAGGAACGCGGTGTGGAAATCGAAATTCTAAATGAGGAGCGCCTGCGCTACTGGTGCGCCCTGATTGATCTGCCTGAAGCGGCGGTGGCTGAACTGGCCGAAGTGGCGCGCGCCGTGCGCGCGGATGCCGCGCTGGGGGCGATCTTTGCCGAATTTCACAAAAAAACTGCCGTGCGCGGCGAATGGAACCGGGCGTGGTCGGCCCTGCCAGTGGACCCTGGGGTAGAGGCGGCCCTGGGGGCGCGCGCCGCGCTGTTTTACCTGCTGGCTTACCTGGCGGCCATACCCTACACTGAGCGCGAATACCGGCGCCGTGGGATCGATCTGGCCATTATGCGCGCCACCCTGGGGGATATTCGCACCTGGCTGGTACACGAATATGAACTGAGCGGCGTCTGGACCTTTCGCCAGTTTATGTGGATCTGGCGCCATCTGGCCTGCGAGTTGTTCCGCCTGGGGCGTCTGCAGTTTGTACTGGAGCCGTTTGAGTGGGGGGTGCACGCCTTCCGCCGTCGTGGCGGCGCTGAGATCTGCCTGTTGGCCAACCCCGATCTGCCGCTGCGCGGCGATGGGTACGCCTTTCACGCCGGGCGCATGCAGCCAGGCAATCCGTATTACCACTCCACCTGGCAGCCGCCCGACCCGCAAACCGCGTGGAATGCCATTTTCGAATCCCAGGCTGGCGGCTGGCGGGGCAACCCGGTTTCGCCCTACGGGGTGGTCCTGAAAGATAGTATCTTTTTACCGAGTGCGGATTGGGAGCTGGCCTTGCAGAATGGCGATACCGTGCTGGAACTGCATATCCCGCGCAAGGACCCGTTCAACGTGGAAGCCTGCCGCGATTCGCTGCGCCAGGCCTTTCAATTTTTCGGTACTTACTTTCCCGAGCGCCCGTTCAAGGCGGCCTGCTGCCATACCTGGTTCTTCACGCCGCAGTTGCAGCAGCTCTTACCCGCCGAGAGCAATATCGTGCGCTTTCAGCGCGAGTTCAACCTCATCCCCATTCCGGGCAGCCCGGCCTTCTTGTGGAGCTACGTCTTTAGCGAAAAGGTCGATTCGCTGGCGGCGGCCCCGCGCGATAACGCGCTGCGCCGGGCTGTGTTGGATTGGCTGGAAAAAGGCGGCGAGCTGTTTGACCTGGCGGGGGTCATGTTTCACGACCCGCAGGCGTGGGGCAGCCAACCCGGTATGCGCCGTTGGGATGCGCAGCAGCGCGAGCGCTAACCGCTGCCTCAGGGTACGGGCCGAAGAGCTGCATGTGATCTTCAGGTGAAGCAGGGAGACACCAGGCGTGTATTGACCTGTAATGTCTTTTATTCCGGTGTGGTATCTGCTCAGTCTGTGCAGCGTAACAACCGCATCCCCCCTTCTCCCCGCCCGCCGAGGGGCGGGGCCGGGATGCCGGTCAGCGGTGGGCTAACAGCAGCTTCTTCTGCCGGGTCAGCACCAGCCAGTAGGTGGTGAGGAAAACAACCGATAAAAAGGTGCCGGCGTACATCCATTTGACGAGGGTCAGGGGGGTGTCTGTGCCGGAAAGCATGCCGTGCAGCGCCGCGCCGACAAAAGCCAGCAGGCTGAGGACATGAATGGCGCGGAAGGTAGCCTGGCCGATGCGGTCGCGGATATAGAAAGTGACCGTGACCAGCAGCACCAGGTATAAGGTGAGGATTCCCACCGTTACCCACAGCGGGCGGTAGGTGGAGAGGAACGGCACCAAGATTTGTGCTACAGAGAAGGGGGCGTAACTGTCGATCAGCAGTATCGTCAGGTGCAGCGCCAGGAACCCGATGGACAGCAGCGAGATGAACTGGTGAAAATCATAGGTATAGGCTCCCTGCAGGTGGCCATCCAGGATGCGGCTGGAAACGGCCAGCCCCCAGGCGGTGGAGAGCCACAGCAGCAGATAGGCGATCAGCCCGGCGGTGCGGGTGAAGACCCAGGTGAGGCTGGTGGTGCTTGGGGCTAATAACCAGCGCAAGAAAGACCCTGCCGCGGCCGCGCTGGGAGATTGCGCGGCCCAGGCCAGCAGCCAATCACCCAGGACGAGACTGAGGATGAAGACGACCAGACCCATGCCGATCAGGGCAGCCCGCCATAGGGCAGGGTGGGCGATTTTCCAGATGGATAAACGATTAATAAGATTTATAAAGGTATTCCTGGCTGTGGTCGGACCCCCACAATTTGCCATGCAGGTCGACAGCGATAAAGGCGCTGGCGGCGTGGCGGGCCATGAGGGCATCTGCGCCGTTTGCGCCACGGATGAGCAGCGCCTTGGCCAGCACTTCGGCGGCGGCGGCGCTGTGGGTGATCACGGTGACGCTGGCCCAGGGTGAATGGGCGGGCTCGCTGCTGCGCGGGTCGATCAGGTGGTGGCGTTGTTGGCGGCCCTGCTGCCAGCGGCGCGTGATGACGGATGAGGTGGCTATGGCGCCCGGCCCTACCTGCAAAATAGCCAGGTCGTGCTCGGGGTTGAATGGATCTTCCAGACCCACTTCCCAAAATTCCTGGCCTTGTGGCAGGCCCAGGGTCACCTGTTCGATGCTGCGGTCGTAGCCAGCCCGTTCGAGGTCTGGCAGCACTGCCGGGTCGAACAAGCCATCGGTTTCCAGGTAGTAGCGCCGAGCCAGAAAAAGCACCTCATACAGCTCCTGCGACACCTCCAGCCACTGTCCGCTGGAGCGGTTGAGCGGCGAAAGTTCACTGTCCGGTGAGAAGCGCGTGAAGCGCTGCTCATGCTTGCGCACCAGGGCTTCCATTTTGCGGAAGCCTTCAGCCACAGCGCCTGGCTCTCCTTGCGCGCCCGCCAGAATGGTGGTGCTCATGGCGGAAAAGGTGTGGTATTCCACGTTACGACCCCCGGGTGCGGAAGCGCGGTTGGGTGAAACTGGTGCTGGGTACCTGTGACTGCGTGAGCGGCTGCAGATTGCGGCTGCTGCTGGTGGTGGCGCCCAACGGCGCCAGGGTGGGCAGGGGCGCCAGTGGGCTGGTGCTGTTGTCGAAAGTGATCGAAACGGTGCTGGTATCTACCGGCTTGCCGGAATGTCCCAGGATGACCCAGCCGCCCATAAAGGCAGCCATGCTGCCGACGGCGATCCAGGTTTTTAACAGGTTTTGAAATGGTTTCATTTTCATGTTCAGACCTTTGGAACAGTGTTTATTAGAAATACACCTGGCTAGTTGTCCTGCCGGCGCGGAATGCTAATCTGGCCATTGCGGTCGATGGAAATGATGCGCCGCTGCTGCAACTGGGTTAAGATCTGCGTGTACTGCTGGATCTGGGTGTTGGCCTGGCTCAGCTGGCTTTGGTACTCCTGTTCGCGCGCCTGATACTGCTGCTCGCGGGATTGAAATTGCGCCACCAGGGCCTGCAGTTGGGCCACCTGGTCGCTGCCCGCGGCTTGTGCCAGGCTGACATTGGAGGCGTTGGCCTGGGTAACCGGAGAGGAGTTTACCGGCACACTGTCCGGATTGATATATGCGCTGATACCGATCATCAGCATAACCACGGCAATCACGGCGGTGGTGAGGAATGCGGCGATCAACGCAGGTTTTTTGTTCATAGGATTACCCTTTTTTTGTATAAGATAAACATCATCAACTTGATAAGAGTTTATGAGATAAAGATGACAGAGCGATGAACGTAAAAAAAAGTAGAGTTTATTGGCCGCAAGGTGGCCGATAAACTCTACTCTAAAACTCTTTTACGGTAAATCAGAGCCATGCTTACAGGATGGTCAAGCCGGGTTTCAGCAGGCGAATGGGCGGAGGGTATAGGGAACCAGGAGGGCATCTGCCTGCTCGGGGTAACCTTCCAGCTGATACCCCACCAGGTAGCCGGTGTAGCCCCTCACCTTTAATGGCCATGGGTCCAACTGGATCTCGCTGCCCGAAACCTGGTAGCGCACCATGGTCATGCTGCTTTGAGCGCCGGTGTAATGAGCCACCACTTCCAATTGTTGGCTGGCAGGTTCTCCCCAGCAAAAATCAAAGGCCACGGCATCGCAAAAGGCAGTCATGCGGTCGACCTGCTGGAATAGGGCGGCATCCAGAGCATGCTGCGCCATTTGCTGTTGAATGATCAGACGCATTTCCCCGGCGAGCTCATCGCGCGCGGGTGCATGCTGCCCGGATACCAGGCGCAGCAGGTGAATGCGGGTGATCAGGTCGGCCACGGGGTCGCTGCAGGGCATGAAAAAACCCTTGCGGGTCACCGCCAACCAGCGCTCTTCGGCCATCTCACCAATGGGCAGGTTATCCAGGTAACCGTAGGCACGGTCGTGCAGCGCGATACCGGTGATCACCGAAAGCTGCGGCAGCGGCGGCAGCTCAAATTGGGCATTGCCCCACAAAAAAGCCAGTTCACCAGCCAATCGCAGGTGCTCTGACTGTGGAATAATCATGGTTTGTTGTTTTGGTTTAAACATGCTTAACCCTGGCCGGCTTTTTCGGCATATTCTTTCATCAAACGCAAATAGAGGCGGTACTGCTCCACGGAAACCCCCGGTGGGGTCTGGTGGTCGCAGGAGATCACAAACCCGCCCTGGCGCGCCACCGGCAGCAGGCGTTCAAACTCGGCGCGCAGGGCGGCTTCGCCGCGGGTCATGCTCATTTTGTCGAACCCACCGATCAGGCGCAAGTGGGGGTGGCGCTGGCGGATGAGGGCCACATCGGTGCCGGCCTGGCGTTCCAGCGGCAGGGTGCCGTCGATACCGGCCTCCACCAGCCAATCGACCAGCTGGTTGACATCGCCATCCGTATCCACAAACACCCAGATACCGCGCTTTTGCAGGTGCGGCACCACCCGGCGGTAATAGGGCAGGATGAACTCGTCAAAGGTACGTTTCGAGATCATTGGCCCGTGGTTATAGCTCATATCTTCGGCGATGGTCACAAAATCGGGCGTGGCAATTTCACACAGGCGGTCTGAGGCCGCGATGATCCAATCGGCCAGGTCGTTGTTGATGCGGTGGAGCAGTTCGGGTTGGTCGTGAAAGGCATACAGATGCGGCTCAATCCCCAGCAGTTTGCGAGCGAACCAAAAAAAGCCGTCTACGGTGTACCACAGCACTGCGTCGCCGCGGGCCTGTTCGGCAGCCCAGGGGCGCCAATGAGCGGGGTCCACCGGGCGGTCGGGTTCCAACGGAAACAGGCAGGGCCGCCAGCGCTGGTAATCGGCCAGGTCGCGCAGAATTGGCCCGCCGTGGTAAGCCGCTGTGGGCAGTTCGGGGCTGACGGCTCCCAGCCAGCCCTGCTTGAGCGGTTCGAGGCCAAAGAAGCTCTGAATCGCGTAGCGGTCGACGATTTCGGGCGGCAGGCTTTCAGCATGCCAGCGTTCAATCGTCTGGTCCCACCAACTGGCCCATTCTGCCAGCGGCAGGCGGTCAAAGGGTTCAAAATTCATCACGGCCCGGAAGCGGGTGCGGGGTGTTTGCGGATGTGGCATTTTTATGCTTCCAGGAAAAGTACCTGTTCGGGGCTGAGTCTGACCGCGACAGCGGTCAGACTGTCTGCCAATTGCGCCAGCGATTTTGGACCGATGATCGGCACGGTCACAAAGGGCTGGGCGGTCAGGTATCCCAACACAATCTGGCTGATCGACAGCCCGGTTTGCTGCGCCAGTGCGCGAATGCGCTCCAGGCGCTGCAGGTTGCGCGGGGTGTTGTAGGGTCCGGCGGTCTCCAGGGTGCGGCGCCCATCGGCCAGCTTATTAAAGAGCCCGCCGGCCTGCGCGGTGAAGGGAATCGCCGCCAGGCCGCTTTCGCGGTGGAAGGCATGCATCGATTCATCCATATGGGCAATGGTTGGGTCTGAAAAATGCTCCGGTTCGACCGCCGCCAGGCTCCACAGCATCTGGTTGGCGGCAAAACCGGGCAGGCCGTGGCCCAGGGCATAGGCCTGCGCCTCGCGGATGCGTCCGGTTTTCCAGTTGGAACAGGCATAATACCGAATTTTGCCCAACCGCACCTGGGCCGCCAGTGTTTCGAGCATTTCCGCCACCGGGCGGGCCGGGTCATCGCGATGCAGCCAATACAGGTCAATCGTGTCGACGCCCAGGTGGCTCAAGCTGGCTTCGAGGTCGTCAACGATCTCGTCCGGGCTCAGGCGGCCAACCTGCATGCTGGCCAGGTCGGGGTGCCCGCCCTTAGTGGAGAGAACCAACGGGTCGCGGCCGCCGCGCGCGCGCAGCCAGGCGCCGATTGCCTTCTCACTGGTGCTGCGCTCGCCGGGCAGCCAGTTGGCATATACCCTGGCCGTGTCGATAAAGTTGCCGCCCGCCGCCCGGTAGGCATCCAGCAGGCGGAACGAATCGGCCAGGGACATTTCTGAACCCAGGACGACCGTTCCCAGGCAGATCGGGAAGACCGTGAGATCGGTGGCGGGCAGTTGGATGGCGTTCAATCGTGTTCGTGGGGCTGCAGGTTTTCAGCGCCGGGCAGTTTGCCGATGAGCTGCATGGGGTGGTGGATCAGAATGGGTAAATGCGATGGGCAGATCCAGTACTGGCGCTCTTGATAGGTGATGGCCAACAGCGGTATCTGCTCGCTGGTTTGTTCGCATACCAGGCAGGCGGGTTTCGTTTCAGACATGGTGAAACTCCTTTTCAAGCGATTGTACCATGTTGCGCCGGCCGGGGTTAAAACTTCTGAGAGCAGCTTGGGCTGCTCTCAGAAGTTCGATGCGCAAAGAAACGGGTTATTTGACGGTGATCGTCAGGCCCAGGTTGCAGATGGCGCGGCTGCCTTTCATAATGGCCCACATAGTATTGTACACACCAGGAACAGCAGGGGCCTTCATGTCGACCCGCACGGTATACTGCTCGTTGTGAGAGACGCTGACGGTAAAGGGAACTTCGTTGACGTCCGCTCTTTTCTGCAGGCGGGTGCCCGAAAGGTAGAGGATATCCAGATCGGCATTGGTCCACAGTTGGCTGCCGGTGTTCTGCACGACCCACACGCCATCAAAATCCGCGTAGGGTGGCATGACATCCGTATTGAGGGGTGCCTGGCTCAGGTTGGCGCAGTTATAAGTGCTCAGGGTGGGGGTCAGTGTCGAAAGCTTTACCGCCTGGGTTGGAGTGAGGGTGGGCGCAACGGTGGCCGCGAGGGTAGCCGTCAGCGCGACGGTGGGTGTGCTGGTCGGTGCGCTGGTGGGTGTGCTGGTCGGTGCGCTGGTGGCGCTGGGTGCCACGGTGTTGGTCAGCTTAACCGGGGTGGCAGTAGGCGCGTTTTTGGTCAGGTTGGCAATCACCGTTTGGGCGGCCTGGGTCTGAACGGCGTTGAAAGTCGGTTGAGGATCACTCGTCGCCTGCGGGGGGGTGGTTGGAATTACGGTGACCGTCTGCGTGGTGCAGCCCATCAGAAAAGCAGTCATGACCACGACGGCCATGCTTCTCAGTACAAAAGATGCGAACTTCATTTTTATTCTCCTTGGGACAAACATTTAAAGCTTGATCAAAATCCGGCGTTTGGTCTTTCTTCAGATAGAAGGAGTCGTGGTGTGTTGATGACAGGCGGAGCCCACCACAAACACACCACGCTTCTACTGGTTGAAACTTATCATATGACGGTGAGAGTTGCAGAAAGTTCCCACCGGGGGTGATCCTCGTCTTAAAACAGGGCTTGAGAAAGCGCCCCTATTTGACGATGATGCTTAAGTTCAGGGTGCAGATGGTGATTTTACCAGTGATGACCACCCAGGAGGCGGTATACGTGCCAACTGTAGCGGGGGTCACCATGTCAATCAACACGGTATAGCTGTCACCGGGTGCGACATCGCTGCTCAAATCCAGGATATCACCCAACTTCTGCATCTTGGTGCCGACACTGTAGCGCACATCGGTTTCCGGCTTCAGCCATTTGTTGAGGCCTGTGTTCTTAATCACCCATTGGACATCAAAGTTCGAGTTGACCGCGTAACTGGTGTTCGCAGGCGGCGCGGACGATGTGATGGAGCAGCTGTAGGGGGCCACGGTTGGGGTCAGCGTCCAGGGAACGTAAGTGGCGGTGGGGGCGGCGGTCGGCGGCAGCGCAGTGTTGGTGGCAGCCGGGGGGGCCTGGGTGGCGGTTGCGGCCGGGGTGCTGCTGGCGGCCAGGGTGGCAGTAGCCAGCACAGCGGTCGGCGCGTTTTTGGTCAGATTAGTGATGACGGTTTGCGCAGCCAGAGTTTGAACGGCGTTTAAGGTCGGCTGCAGATCCACGGTTGGGGCGAGCAGGGTGGGGATGGGGGTAGGGCTGCTGCAGCCTACCAGACTGGTGACCAGCACAATTAAAAGCAGCAGCGCTGCCGGTGTGCGTAGTTTTGTAGTTTGGGTAAACATGCGAAAATCTCCTTGAAGAGGCAGGCTTCTACTGAAGCGCTGCCCTGTGATGACGAACAGGGTATTTATTATTTAACGATGACACTCACGCCCATCACGCAGACGGGCTGGAAACCATTCAGGATGGTCCACACAGCATTGTAGGTGCCGGCAGTAGAAGCGGCAGTCAGATCGAGGGCAACGGTGATATCGGCATTCTTTCCGACGCTAAACGGCAGATTCTGGGTCTTTTGATTGGCAAAGCGCGCACCCGACTGGTAGTTGAGCGTGTATTGGGTGGTCCAGGTATTCGAGCCGGTGTTCAAAATGGTCCAACGCACGGTGAAATTTGCGCCCGGTGAAATGGTGTTGGCAGTGGTGGGATAAACGGATTTCACCACACAGCTGATGGCCGGAGTGACGGTGGGCCCGGCCGGTTTGGGGGTAAGGGTGGCCGTGGCCTTGACCGCGGTGCCCTGCGGCGTAGCTGAGATCGCCGGCGTAGCCGTGGGTAGGGGGGTATTGGTCGGCAAGACGCGGGTGGCGGTGGGTGCGTTTTGAGTCAGGTTAGCGATATACAATTGCACAGCCTGAGTCTGGGCAGCAAAGATGGTGGGCTGCATGTTAACCGTAGGTTGGGGGGGCTGTGTTGGGGCCAGGGTGGGAATTGCGGTGGGGGTTGGGCTGCTGCAGCCGGCCAATACGCTGGCCAGCAGGATCACAATCAGCACTCTCAGCCCCATTTTAGTCAAAATCATTGAAAATCTCCTTACTTTCCACGTTGAATTAACCGGAAAAAATCCGGCACGCTGATTATACGACGATTAAGGGGTGTGATAAGTTCCAGCTTTCAAGATCTCTGGTGAATCTAGCGCTGGACCATCGGATCTGCGCTCCGGGGTAGCTGCGTTTTGCAATAAATCCCGGAAAATCCCGGAGGGTCAGTGTTTAGCTGGCAGCAAAATTTTGGGTCTCTGGTGGCTCGAAATCGGGCAAAATGGTCTCGGCGTTGCGAATGACGGGAATAAAATAGCCACCCAATCCGATCAACAGACTGCCAAAGCCACAGAACACCATTAGCAGTCCCATGCCCGCACCTGGTCCTGTCCCCACCCAACCGCCAAAAAGACTCGCCAATCCGCCCTGAGCGCGCATCGCTGGCTCCAGCACAAAATCAGCCAGGGTGCCGGCGATAATCGGGGTAATCGGTTGGGTCATCCAGGCAATCAGGCGGCGGGCCGAGAAAACCCGGCCTTGCAGGTCGGGCGCCACCTTGGATTGCCAGATTGCCTGGTTGGAACCGTTGATTAATGGACTTACCAGCATGGCCAAAATGGCTGCGGGAATCCAGATGGTAAGCCCCTGCCCCACCCCCAGCAGCAGGGTGCCTACACTCGTGATCATCCAACCCAGCAGCACCCCGTGCACCCGGCGCTTGAATCCGCCCCAAACGCTCATCACAACCCCACCGGCAATCCCACCCGCTGCCAGCATCGATTCCACTGTGCCAAAAATAATGCTGTTCTGAGCAGTGCGCGCCAGAATCATGGGGGCCAGTACAGTAAAAGCAATCCCACTGAACAGGTTGCCAAAGAAGAAAACCATTTGCAGCCCCAACAAACTGGGCCGGGCAAAGATATACTTGAAGCCAAAAACTGCCTGTTGCAGCAATCCGCCCGCATCGGCTGCTGCGCCTTCTGCGCTGCGCTGCGGCTGTGGCACGATCACCACCAGCAGGCTGGCGATGGCTACGAAGAAAGTCAGGAAATCGAAGAAGAGCAGGCCAGTTAAGCCCACCAGGGGCATCAATGCGCCGGCCAGCGCCGGGGCCAAAACACCCGGGCCGGCTTCCATCAACGACATCAGCCCATTGGCACGGCCCAACTGTTCCTTGGGTACCATGGTGGAGATGGCAGATGAATAAGCGGGCCATTGAAAGGTGTTGCCAATGCCATTTAAGGCTGCCGCAACATACAGATGCCAGAACTGCAGGTTGCCGGTCGAGTAGAGCAGAAAAATGCCAAATGTAGCGCTGACAGCCGTCAGATCGCTGAGCATCATCATCAACTTGCGGTTGTAGCGGTCTACCATCACCCCGGCGATGGGTGAAAGGATTAAAAACGGCACAATAAAAAAAACCTGCATCAGCCCCATGGCTGTGGCGCTCTGTGTCTGCTGATACATCCAGAGGGTCAGGCCAAATTGGCTCATCGCCGACGCCAGAACCGAAACAATTTGTCCGATCCAGACGACAAAAAATGCAAACATCCCCGCTGGGCGTTTCATCGCGACTTTAGACCTCGCCCATTCTTTTCAGGTCTGCTGCGGCGCCGTGATTTCGCTGAACAGCCGCAGGTCTTCGGCCAACATGTTGGGGTTGTGCTTGGGGAAAATGCCAAGGCACACCGCGTCTTGCGGGCGCAGATGGCCCGCCAGCACAGCGAACGCCTCGCGCGGGTCGTTGCGCCCGGCCGCAAAGATTTTATAGTGGATCACCGGCTTGCTCAGTTCCGGCAATATGGCCGTCATAGCCGCGCGGTCGGCGTGGTCAAACGTCTCGGCCTCGCCCGGGCGGTGTTCGGCGTGGCTGTCGCGGTGCGAGGGGTTATAGTACGAGCACATGTGGAAGTCGATCGGCAGGTTGCGGGCAGCCCAGCGGTGCACCTGGGGATCATGCGCGGCCACACCGGCTGGCAGCCCGGCAGCATGGATCTGGTCAATGGCGGCGGGGATCTCTTCCAGGCGCTGGTTGGCAAACAGGTAATCCATTTGCCCGCCGTGGATATATACGGCACTGGCGCCCACCGCGATGGCCTGGCCAATGTTGGCGCTCAGGCTGGCAAATTCGGGCGCGGTCTGGGCGATCCACCGAATGGTACCGCCTTCCCCCCAGTACTCTTGCAGCGTGCGCATGATATGGCGGTCGGCGCGCGCAATGAGGGTGTTGACTCCCAGTGCTTCGGCCTGACGCAGCATCTCTTTAATGTGCGCGGTGGTGAAGTACTGCAGCATTTCGCGGTCCCTGACGGGGTCTTGATGCGAAAAACCGCTAAAGGGGTTGCCGCCCAGGATGACGCGGCTGACGGCCAGAGAGCCAAGTTGAACGGTAGCGAGGGTCATGGCAGTCCTAAGCCGCGAAGTTCTTGCGGGCCATTTCGGCAATGGCTTCGCCAATGCTGATCGAAGCGGTGGCCGCGGGCGAGGGGGCGTTAAGCACATGCACCATGCGCGGCACTTCGAGAATGCGGAAATCGTCGGAAAGCTGGCCCTTGGGTTCCAGGGCCTGGGCGCGCACGCCGGCGCCGCTGCGGTGCACATCTTCTTCGCGCAGTTCGGGCATCAGGCGCTGCAGGGCCTTGACAAAGGCCTTTTTGGAAAGCGAGCGGTAAATTTCACCGAAGCCCATGCGCCAGTGCTTCCAGGCCATGTGCCAGAACCCGCTGTAGAGAGCGTATTGCAACAGATCGTTCGGGGAAAGGGCCCAGGTATAGCCTTCGCGTTTGAGGGCCAGCACCGCGTTCGGGCCGGCTTCCACACCGCCCTTAATCATGCGGGTAAAGTGTACGCCCAGGAAGGGGAAGTTGGGATCGGGCACCGGATAAATGAGGTTATTCACCAGGAACTGGCGGTCGGGCCGGATTTCGTAATATTCGCCGCGGAAGGGCACAATCTGCAGGCCCGGTTCCACACCGCACAGGCGCGCCACGCGGTCAGATTGCAGACCGGCGCAGTTGATCAGGTTGCGGGTGTGGATTTCACCGCGGGGGGTCTGCATCACAAATTCGCCTGGCGCAGAATTAAACTTGAGCACGCGCGCATTGGTCATAATTTCGCCGCCGGCGGCCTGCACAATGCGGCCGTAGGCTTCGGTCACGCCGATGTAATCGACAATGCCGGTCTGGGGTACATGAATGGCATCAATGCCCGCGGCATGCGGTTCGTAGTCTTTGATCTCTTCGGCTTTCAGGCGGCGGATGCCTTCCAGCCCATTGGCCACACCGCGGTCCCACAGACGGTTGAGCGCGGGGATTTCTTCCGGGGTGGTGGCTACAATCAGTTTGCCACAGTTGTCATGAGCGATGCCGTTATCGGCGCAAAAGCGATACATGGCCAGCCGGCCGGAGACACAGTTGCTTGCTTTCAATGAGCCGGGCTTGTAATAAATGCCTGAATGGATCACGCCGCTGTTATGCCCGGTTTGATGCGCTGCCAGGCGATTTTCGGCTTCGAGAATGACCACCGAAGTGTGCCCGCTTTTGGTCAGGGCCATAGCGGTCGCCAACCCCACGATGCCGCCGCCGATAATAGCGATCTCATACGTTGTGCTCATGCTGCCCATCCTTTTGGTAACCAGGAAATTTTTTTGATAAATACGATTATATTCCTCTTCCCCCCAGAGCGGTTAAAATGCAAGGGATGAATCTGCAACATGTGCCCCACCCCGCCGAAAAAATATTATAATCACTGTAGCTTAATTCCTTCAAGGAGATTTTAAATGGCGAACGAGTTGTTACAAAAATTTTGGACGCTTTGCGCAGAGGATCAGGCCTTGCAGAATTTTGGCAAGCGCCGCAAAATGAGCCTGTATTTTCGAATCACCGACACGGGGGATCAATTTCACCTGATTTTTGATACCGGCACGGTCAGCGCCGGGGAGGGCGCGCCGGCAACCACCCCCGACCTGGTGCTGAGCATGAACGCCAAAACGCTCGACGGCCTGATGACCGGCAAGATGCACGGTGAGACGGCGGTGATGAGTGGCGCGCTGTATGTGTCGGACGAATGGAAGGCCATGGATATCCAGGGCATCCAGGGCGATCTGTCTCGCCTGTACAAACAGGCTGCCGGTCTATAAATGAATAAGTTGTTCGGGCTGGGGCTGCATCACGCAGCCCCAGCCCGAAAACAAGCTGCTCCCGGTTCCACCGGGGCGGTTACTTAGAAAGAGGATCTTGAATGGATTTATCCCAGTTCCCGCCTTTAAATACCCCCACCCGCATTCTGCTCGGTCCTGGTCCTTCCACCGCCGACCCGCGCATTTTGCGCGCGATGGCCACCCCTCTGCTGGGCCACCTGGACCCGGCTTTTTTGCAGTTAATGGACCGCATTCAGGACCTGCTGCGTTTTACCTTTGAGACCCAGAACCCATTCACCCTGGCGGTGCCCGGTACCGGCATGGCCGCGATGGAAACCGCCGTGGCGAACCTGGTGGAGCCGGGCGACACGGTGCTGGTGTGCAGCAGTGGTTTTTTTAGCCTGCGCATCGCGGAAATTGCCCGGCGCAACGGCGGGCAGGTCAGCGTGCTCCAGCGCCCCTGGGGAGAAGTGTTTACGGCGGAAGAGGTTCAGGCTGCGCTCGAACAAACCCCCGCGCAGATTGTTGGGATTGTTCAGGCCGAAACTTCGACGGGCGTGCTGCAGCCGCTGGATGAAATTGCCCGGGTGGTGCACGCTCAGGGCGGCCTGCTGATTGCTGATGCGGTGACTTCGTTGGGCGGTGTGCCGGTGCGTGTGGATGCGGTGGGAATCGACGCGTGTTATTCGTGCTCGCAAAAGTGCCTCGGCTGCCCGCCGGGGGCCAGCCCGATCACCTTCAGCCCGCGCGCGGTAGAAAAAATCAATGCGCGTTCGGCCCCGCCGCCCGATTGGTACCTGGATGCGGCCCTGTTGAGCCGCTATTGGGGCAGTGAGCGGGCTTATCACCACACTGCGCCGATCACAATGATGTATGCGCTGTATGAAGGTCTGCGCATCGCGGCTGAAGAAGGGCTGGAAGCGCGCTTTGCCCGCCACCGTCAGAATGCCGCCCTATTATATGGAGGCCTGGAAGCGCTGGGGCTGTCGTTGTTCGTGCCCGCCGCAATCCGCCTGCCCAGTCTGACCACTGTGCGCATACCGGCGGGGGTAGATGACCTGACGGTGCGCAAGCGACTGCTGAGCGAATATAACATCGAAATTGGCGGCGGGCTGGGCGATCTGAAGGGCAAGATCTGGCGGGTGGGCCTGATGGGCTTCTCCTCGCGGCCCGAATATGTGGTCATGTTGTTGGGTGCATTGCAGAAATTAATTTAAGGAATCGTGTTCAAAATGTCTGATGCGATGAAAGTAAAGACGGCGGTGGTGGGGGTGGGCGGGATGGGCGGCAGCCATGTGCGCGACCTCTCCACCCTGGAAAATGTCGAACTGGTGGCGGTGTGTGACACCGACCGGGCCGTGGCAGACCGCCTGGCGGCACAGTACGGGGTGCGCGCCTATTATACCCACCAGGACTTGCTGACCCGAGAGCAGCCGCAGGCGATTACGATTGCCACCCCGCATTACGATCACACGCCGATCGCGATCGCGGCCCTGAAGCGCGGGGTACATGTGCTGACCGAAAAGCCCCTGGCGGTGCATGTGCGTGATGCGCAGCGCATGATCGCGGCCTACGAGCAGGCCCTGCCCCGTTTCCCGGGGCTCACGTTTGCCATTATGTTCCAGCAGCGCACGCAGGCCTTCTGGATCAAAATCAAGGCGATGATTGAGGGCGGCGAGTTGGGCCGTCTGACGCGCACCACCTGGGTGATTACCGATTGGTTCCGTCCGCAGGCCTATTATGACAGCGGCGGCTGGCGCGCCACCTGGGGCGGAGAGGGCGGCGGCGTGCTGCTGAATCAGGCTCCGCACAACCTGGACCTGTACCAGTGGTTTGTGGGCATGCCCAGGCGCGTCACCGGCCTGGCGGCGATCGGTAAATATCATAATATTGAGGTGGAAGATGAGGTGACGGCGGTCTTTGAGCACGAGAACGGCATGGTGGGCCAGTTTATGACCACCACGGCCGAATCGCCGGGGGTTAACCGCCTGGAGATTGTCGGTGAAAACGGACGCCTGGTTTTTGAAGATGGCGAATTGATTTTTTACCGCAACGCGAGTTCGATGCTTGATTTCTGCCGCGACTCTCAGAAGCTGTGGGATAAGGTGCCCAACCAGAAAGAGATCATTGCCTATGATCGTGAAGGCAAACCCGGGCACCGCACCGTGCTGGAAAATTTTGCCAATGCCATTTTGCACGGCGAGCCGCTGGTAGCCCCGGCGGTGGAAGGCATTTGCTCGGCGACCCTGGCGAACGCCATTTTGTATTCTTCTCACCTGCGCCGCCCGCTGGATCTGCCGCTGGATGGGGAAGCTTACGCGGCGCACCTTGAAGAGCTGGTGCGTACTTCTAAATTTAAAAAAGTGGTGCGCGACGTCAGTTTTACCGAGGAAGAACTGCTCAAGGCCTTCGGGTTTCATTAATTTGCATTGGGTGGAACTGTCAGGCGCTGAGCCGATATTTCTTGAGGTTATTCTAGTTTTGGCGGGGATTTCATCTGGTCCCAAAAATCGCATTTAATGCGGATGGTGGATTTGGGGTACAGTGTGTTGGGTACGGCGATGTTGGAGCCACAACGTACGTGATTGAGAAAGTCGGATCTGACCGGCGATAGTGAGCTACGTTCGAAAACAGAGAAATCGATATGCCAGCAAAACCGACATCCTGGAAAAAACTCAGGGTTGAGCGCAATAAGCAAAATTTAGTATTAAATCGGATCGGAAAAACCAGCCCAGTTGTATTCACTTTGGCAGAGGTTTTAGGACATACGAGACAATTTCCGATCGCACGTTGATCGCGATGGCGGCCCTGGGGCGGGGGTGTATGTGCTGACCGAAAAGTCACTGGCGGTGCCGGTGCGCGGCGTGCCGATTGCCGTGCCACTCATCTGCATACGCAGCACCCGCCAAAATGGTACAATTGTTTTTTCTGAAAAATTTGCCGTGCTATTCACCGATGCGCTCAGACCAACAGGTTTAAGATGGCGATTCCCCCTCTTTTTGGCCCTTACGGAAGTTCCGCCCTGGAATTTATCAGCAAGTTTGCGCAGTACGGCGCCAATGCGATCTGGTTCCATGGCTTCAACCCTGCCGCCTTTGAGGCCTGCCAGAAGACGAATATTTTCGCGTGTGTCGAGTTTCCAACCTTCCGCGCGAACTTTAATGAACATCCAGAACTAATCCCGACCGGCAGCGATGGTCAGCCCATGCGGTATGGGCGCCTGGTTCAGGGTGTTTGCCTATCTCAAAAATCTTTTCTCGAAAAAATCGAAGCCAATCTGCTAGACGGTCTGCAGAAATTCCGTCCGGCAGGCATTTGGCTGGATTATCTGACCTATGCCGGTTGGTTCGAGACCCCCAACCCCGACTTGCAGGAAGCCTGCTTTTGCCCCGACTGCATCGCTGAGTTTTGTGAAGCGACCGGCGTGGATGCAACCACGCCCGCCCAGATTCTGAAAACCGCGGGTGGTCTCTGGCAACAACACAAATGTGAGCGAGTGGCGCGCTATGCCAGCCATTATGCCCAACGCATACGCTCGGTCCTGCCAGACTGTGTCATCGGCGCTTATATGTGCCCGTGGCTGCCGGATGAGTTTGGGGGCGCGTTAAAGCGTATTTTTGCGCAAGATTATGCTTTACTGGCGCAATCCATCGATGTGTTTACCCCCCTGATTTATTGCACGAAGAGCGGACGCGATTCTGCCTGGGGACGCAGGTTCCTGGAGGCAGCGCCCGCCTTTATCCCAGATAATAGACCCATTCAGTTAATTCTCGACGTGCTGGAGTTCCCCGATAGCCTGCTGGCGGTGGCAGAATCGCCTGCCCACCTGCCCCTTTGGGCACCCGAAGCGGGTTCGGGCACCCGAAGCGGCGATGTCCCAAGCTGGGGCATCCAGATCTATGATGGCGGGCGCATTTTTAACAACCCCGATCAGGCCGCTGTCTTTGCACAGGCGGTTGCGCAGATTCTGCGGAAGTTGCCATAGAGTCGATCATGGAACCTGCATGGCTCAACCGCGCTCCAGGAGCGCAACTCACCCTGGGATTTTTGACAACCCAAATCGGCGAAGGGACCGGCCGCATGTTATGGTCGGGTATCAATGGGCAGTGTCAGGCCAATGGGATTAACCTGGTGTGTTTTGTGGGCAGTGAACTGGAAAACCCGGGGGGATTTTTACGCCAGGCGAACGCGGTCTTTGACCTGGTAGACCACCGCCAGTTGGATGGCCTGGTGATCTGGACCTCTTCCATGTCCACCTACTTGGGGCCAGACGCCGCCCAGCGTTATTTTCAGCGTTTCAGACCGCTGCCGCTGGTGGGCATTGGTTTACCCATGCCGGGTATCCCTTCCATTGTGCTGGATAGCTATCAGGGGATGCATGATATGATGGTGCACCTGGTGCAGGATCATGGCCGCCGCCGCATTGCTTTTTTGCGAGGCCCGGAGCGCCATCGCGAGGCCCATCTGCGCTATCAAGCGTACCTTAGCGTGGTTAACGAATTTGGCTTAGACAACAACCCCGATCTGATCAGCCCGCCCAGTGTGTGGGCGCAGTCCTGGGGTGAAGCGGCGGCGCGCCTGGTGATGGAAGATCGTCACCAAAAAATTGATGCGATTGCCTGCGTAAATGACGGTCTGGCAGTGGGGGCCATGGATTACCTCGTGAAGCGTGGCATCGATGTTCCTGGCGAAATCTCGATCACCGGTTTTGATAACAGCGTGGAAGGGCGGGTGACCACCCCGCCGCTGACCACTGTGCCCATCCGTATGCGCGAACGCGGCCGGCAAGCGGTGCAACTGCTGCTGGCTCAAATCCGCGGTGAAACGGTTCCCGACCTGCTGACCCTGCCCACTCATTTGCTGCTGCGCCAATCTTGTGGCTGTCCCGACCCACAGGTGGTGGAAGCCGGTCGACCTGACACGCCCACCTGCCCGCCGTACGGGCGGGTTCCAAACCCGCCCGCTGCGCTTCGACGCCCGCGCTTTGCGCTCCCGCAGGGTACCCGCAGGGGGGAAGAAGTGCTTTCATTGCGACAGCGCCTCGCGCTGCACCGCGCGGATATTTTACTGGAAATGGACCAGGCTCTGGATCTGGAAGATGCCGTTCCGGGCTGGTCTGGTGAACTGCTGGATGCCTTTGTGGAAGAACTGGAGCAAGAAACCTCGGCTGAAAGGTTTGCTTCCACACTGCGCCGCCTGCTGCGCCAATCGCTGGCCATCAACGGTGAACTGCTTTCCTGGCAGAAGGTGATCAGTGTGCTGCGTTCACAGGTGATGCCGCTGGTGCGCGGCGCCTCGCCGCTTCGGCGCACCAGCGGGGTGTCGTCGTCCGCGCTTCGCGCTCTTGCAGGGGAGCAGGCCGACCGCGCCGAGCGCCGCCTGCACCAGGCGCGCGTGATCGTGGGGGAGGCGGCAGTGCGCGCGCAGGGGCATCTTGATTGGATATCCAGCCGCCAGTTGAACGAACTGCACCGCATCCGGCAGATGGTTTCGGGGGTGCAGCATCTGAAGGAATTGGTGGATATTCTGGCGCGGGAACTGCCGCTGATGGAAATCTGGAGCTGCTGTATGGTGCTGTATGAGGATCCGTCGGACCCCTTGAAAGGGGCGCGCTATGCCCTGGTTTTTGACAAAGAGCGGCGCTACAGTGAGCAGGAGGGCCAGGTGGTGCGGCCGGCCTGGCGATTCCATCCCTTTGGCGCGGCGGCAAATGCCCCGCAGACCAATATGGTTTACCCGCTGTATTTTCGGGATGAGCAGTTGGGTTTCATTTTGCTGGATGCGCATACCTTTCAGGGGGGCATTCATCAGGTGTTGTGCGAACAGATCAGCAGCGCGCTAAAGAGTGCCATGCTGATAGAGCAGAACCTTAACCTGGTGCATCAGGCGCTGGAGGCACAGCACATGGCAGAAGAGGCCAACCTGCTCAAAAGCCGTTTTCTTTCGATGGTCAGTCACGAACTGCTGACGCCGATGGTGCTGCTGGTGGGCCTGAGCGAAATGATGCTGCGCGAGGGCATTGGCGACCGCCCGGCGCTGCCCGAGGCCTTCCGCCAGGACCTGACCCGCATTCATGCCGGGGCGCAGCAGTTGGGCAGCCTGGTGCGCGATGTGCTGGACCTGACGCGCAGCCAGATGGGCCAACTGAAGTTGGCGCGCAAAGCGGTGGACCTGGCGGAAATGCTCAAACCGGTGGCGCTGGTGGGCGAACAGATGGCGCGCAGCAAGGGGCTGGTCTGGCGCTTCGAGGTACCCGAAGTGCTGCCGCGGGTGATGGCCGATGCTGCCCGGCTGCAGCAGGTGGCGCTGAACCTGGTGAGCAATGCAGTAAAGTTCACTACGCGCGGCGAAGTGGCCCTGGTGGTGACAGTCGAAGGCGAACAGGTAACCGTCGCGATTCAAGATACCGGGCTGGGGGTGCCGCTGAGCGAACAGGAGGCCATTTTTGATGAATTCCGCCAATCCGAGCGCACCGTGGCGCGCGGTTACGGCGGCCTGGGCATTGGTCTGGCGATTTGCCGCCAGTTGATCGAGATGCACGACGGTAAGATTGGTGTGCATTCTAGCGGTGAAGAAAACGGCGGTTCGCTCTTTTATTTCACCCTGCCGATTTTGGCGTATACGCCTGCGGTAGGGGCGCTGCACGCATCGCCCGGTAATGGCGAGATGCCCTCGCAAGTGGTGTTGGTGCTGACCGATACGGCCGGCCACGCGGCTCGTTTGAACGAGCACTTGCAGCAACAGGGCTTTCTGGTAAGCGTGCTGGGGTTGGCTGAAACCCCCAACTGGTTGGAGACGGTGGTGGCTGCGCCCCCCGGCGCGGTGGTGCTGGATCTGCCGGCCGCGGAGCGTGGCTGGGAATTGGTGGAATTGCTCAAGGGCAACCCGGCCACGCACGAAATTCCGGTGATTTTTTATTCGCTGCTGCAGGAACAGCGGCCTGCGGGGCCGCCGCCGCTGGGGGCGGTGTGGTCGATGGATTATTTGGACAAGCCGTTGGCTCCCGCCGCGTTGGGCCAGGTGCTGCAGCGCTACGGTTTGTTGGGCGCGGCTGCGGCCGGCCCGCTGACGGTGTTGGTGGCGGACGACGATCCCGGAATTTTGGATCTGCACGCGCGCCTGGTGGCTGAGCATATCCCGGGCAGCCGGGTGCTGCGGGCAGCCAACGGCCGGGTGGCGCTTAACCTGATGCGAGAAAATGTGCCCGGGCTGGTGCTGCTGGATCTGATGATGCCCGAACTGGACGGAGCCGGCGTGGTGAGAGCCATGCAGGAGGATGAGCGCCTGCGCGAGGTGCCGGTGATTGTGCTGACGGCCCAACGGCTCAACCAGGCTGAAATGGGCCAGTTTAATCAGGGAGTAGCCGCGGTGCTTTCCAAGGGGGTGTTTACCACGGAGGAAACTCTGGCGCATATCGACCAGGCCCTGGCGCGCAGCAAGCGCCTGGGCAGTGAAAATCAGCGCCTGGTGCGCCGGGTGATGGCCTTTATTCATGAACATTATGCCGATGCATTGGATCGCGAACAACTGGCCGGTGGTGTGGGCGTCAGTGAGCGCCATTTGAACCGCTGTTTCTTGCAAGAAACCGGTCTGACCCCCATGGCTTATCTCACTCGTTTTCGCATTCAGCAGGCGCGCTGCCTGTTGAAGGACCGCAACCGTACCATTACCGATGTGATGGGCAGTGTGGGGTTCTCTGAAAGCAGCTATTTTACCCGCGTTTTCCGGCGCGAGGTGGGGGTTTCGCCCAGCGAATATCAGCGTGGTAAGCGGGGCAGCCCGCAAGGGGACGGCAGTTCGGTGGGTTGTTAGCGCAAATCCTGTCCTATTCGGACAAGTGTCTGTCCCAAAAATACCAGACTCGCCGGTGGGGTCTCACGTAGTATAAGTATGTTGTTGTAACGCATCTCGTTTTCCCTTTATCAGTAAATCTATAGCTCTTTTGAAGTGCGATCCGGCGTTTTCCGATGCACCTGCCCCTTCGGGCAATACCCCTTCGGGCACCCGAAGCGGGAACGGTTTCTGGACTTCCCGATTTTTTATGCCTAAAACTATCCTGATTGCCGCTTCCGATCCCAATATCACCTACTTGCTGCAGCGGTACGCTGAGGCGAGTGGTTTTCAGACGCTGCGCGCCAACCAGGATCACGATTTGCAATCTCTGGTGATGCGCATCCACCCTGATTTAATTATTTTGGAGATCGAACTGCCCGAGGCGCCTGCCCGGCAGGTGTTGTGCCAGCTGAAGGCAGACCTGCACACCGCGGACATTCCGGTGATCGTGTATTCATGTTACGACGAAGTAACTTGCAGCACTGCCGATGGCGCCGCCAGTTGCCTGCAAAAATCGGCCCTATACAATGACTTTCTGGTCGCATTGGCGCAAGCCGGTGTACAGCCAGCCTGATGCTCCCACCCCATGCCCGAGATTCTGACCCATTTTGCCAATAAAGGGAACCTGATATGACGCCCGAGACCATCCCCGCCCCCCCGCTCTTGCTGGAAGTTAAAAACCTCAAAAAGTATTTTCCTATAAAGAAGGGCTTTCTGTTTACCAAGGTCGTCGGCAATGTGAAAGCGGTCGACGATGTCAGCTTCTACATTCGCGCGGGTGAAACATTGGGGCTGGTGGGCGAAAGCGGCTGTGGCAAAACGACTACGGGCCGGTTGATCATGCGGGCCTATGAATCGACCAGCGGCCAGGTGCTGTTCAACGACAAGAAGTTGGGCATGGTGGATGTGACCAAGCTGGACAGTGACAAACTGCGCCAGACCCGCATGAACATGCAGATGATTTTTCAGGATCCCTATTCTTCGCTCAACCCGCGCTTCACCCTTCTGCAACTGGTGGGCGAGCCGCTGCTGGTGAACGGAGTGGCCAATGGCGCAGAACTGCAGGATCGCGTGGCCGAACTGCTGCGCGTGGTAGGCCTGCGGCCCGAATATATGACGCGTTATCCCCACGCTTTTTCGGGTGGCCAGCGCCAGCGCATTGGCGTGGCGCGCGCTCTGGCGCTCAACCCCCAGTTGGTGGTGTGTGACGAACCGGTCAGCGCGCTGGATGTTTCGGTGCAGGCCCAAACGCTTAACCTGCTGCAAGACCTGCAAAGCCAGTTTAACCTGACCTACCTCTTTATTTCGCACGACTTGAGCGTGGTGGAACACATCAGCGACCGCGTCGTGGTGATGTACGTGGGCAAGTTGGTGGAATATGCCACCACGGCAGAACTATTTTACAGCCCCAAACATCCTTATACCGAGGCCCTGCTTTCGGCAGTGCCCAAACCAGACCCGCGCCTGCGCAGCACGCCGATTGTGCTGGAAGGCGACGTGGCCGACCCGGCCAACCCGCCCAGCGGCTGTTATTTCCACCCGCGCTGCCGCTTTGCGGTTGACCGCTGTAAGACCGAAGCGCCCCAACTGCGCGAAATTTGTCCGGAGCATTTTGTCAGTTGCCACCGGGCCGATGAACTGCAGTTGCTTGGAGTGCCGCACAGCCAGTTAGCCGCCGTGGATATGCCCGCCTGACACGCTTCGGGTGCCCGAAGCGGGCCGTGTAAAACTGGAAGGAGGTGTTCGAGAAAGATCGTGGCCCAGCAGCAAACCGTTCGAAATCTGAACCAAATTAACCTGTATGTAACCTTTTCTAATCTAAGAGGAGTTAAGAACCATGGAAGAAAAGCGAAAAATGAATCGGCGTGAATTTATCCGCCTGACGACACTGGCTGGTGCCGGTGCCGCCATTGCCGCCTGCGCGCCCGCCGCTACCCAGGCGCCGGCTGCTACTGCCGTTCCCGCCACCAAGGCGCCCGAAGCCACCAAGGCTCCGGCCGCCACCGTCGTTCCCGCCACCAAGGCTCCTGAAGCTACCAAAGCGACCGAAGCCACCAAAGCCCCGGTTGCCACGACTGCCCCCACAGCTATGACCTATAAAGAAGCCCCCAGTGTGGCGCAAATGGTCAAAGATGGCAAGGTACCCTCGATTGACAAGCGTCTGCCTGCCAACCCGTGGATTGCCAACACCCTGGAACAAACCGGCAAGCATGGTGGCATGATCCGCCGCGGTTACAAGGGCACCTCCGATCGCTGGGGCCCCACCAAGATGGTCGATAAGGGCCTGGTCTGGTTTGATAAGGCGCTGGTGATGAAAGCGCGCTTGGCCGAATCCTGGACAGTCAATGCGGATGGCTCCGCCTGGACCTTCAAGCTGCGCAAGGGCGCCAAGTGGTCTAATGGCGACGATTTCACCACCAAGGATATCAAGTGGTGGTGGGAAAATATCAACCTGAACAAGGTACTCACACCCACCGTCAGCACCACCTGGAGCACCGGCAGCCCGGTTAAACCGATGACGCTGGATATCCCCGATGACTACACCGTCACCTTTAAGTTCGCCACCGCGAAACCACTCTTCATTCTGCTGATCGGGCGCACGATGCCGGCTGCCAATGGCAAATACCTGGAACAGTGGCACAACGACCTGACCAAGGACAAGGATGGCCTGGCCGCCAAGGTGAAGACTGCCGGTTTCAACTCCTGGGATCAGTACTTCCTCAACGATCGCAATACATGGTACTCAAACCCCGATCTGCCCACCATGCAGGGTTGGGTTGCCAAGGAACCGATCGGCAAGGAACTGTTCGTGATGGCACGCAACCCCTACTTCTTTGGGGTAGATAAAGATGGCAACCAGTTGCCCTATTTCGACCAGGTCAACCACCGTCTGTTCACCGATCCCAATGTCTTCAACCTGTGGATCACCAACGGCGAAATTGACTTCCAGGGCCGCCATGTCGACACCTCGCAGTTCACCCTTTACAAGAAGAGTGAAGCCAAGGGTGATTACAAAGTGCTCGCCGGTCTCGGCGCCGGGCATACCGGCCTCAACCTCAACCTATCGGTCAAGAACGATAAGCTGCGCGAGTTCTTCAACACGCGTGATGTGCGCATCGCAATTTCGCTGTGTATCAATCGCGATCAGATTAATGAGCTGGTCTACAACGGTCTGGCCAAGCCCCGCCAGTACAGCCCACTGAGCGTTTCGCCGCAGTACTACGAAAAACTGAGCAACGCCTACATCAAGCAGGATATTGCCCAGGCGAATAAACTGCTCGACGATGCCGGCTACAAGGCCAAAGACGCCGAAGGCTTCCGCAAGTTCAAAGACGGCAGCGCCACCATTTCCTTCACGATCGAAGGCATCGACAGCCTCGGCACCCCCGCCGAAGATGCCATCCAACAGGTGGTCAAGATGATCAAAGCCGTGGGCATCAAGTGCGCCTACAAGTTTGACGAGCGCGCACTCTACGAACAGCGCTACAACGCCAATGAAATCGAAGTCTCCAACTGGGGCGGCGACCGCACCGTGCTGCCGCTGGCTCCCGAAGCCCCCATCTTCCGCGGCACCATGGTAGACCGCCCGTGGGCTGGCGGTTACGGCCAGTGGAAAAATGACCCCACTCTGGCGACCGCTGTGAAACCGCCCGCGGATCACTTCATCAACAAGATCTGGGAAATCTGGGATAAGATCACCATTGAGCCCGATCCGGCCAAGCAGAACGCGCTGTTCTTCCAGATCCTCGACATCTGGGCCACCGAACTGCCGACCATCGGCATCCTCGGCGAGATCCCGGCCTACGCCATCGTTAAGAACGGCATCAAGAACTTCGTGGCCGGCTTCCCGATGGATGACACCACCGGCGATGAAGAAGTTTACAACGCTGAAACCTATACCTGGGACGACCCGGCCAAACACCCGGTCTCCGGCTAAGGATTTTTTGCAGGCACCTGTCTCCTCGTCCGAGGAGACAGGTACCAATCACAGGCAGGGGCGGGTTCCAAACCCGCCCCGCAAACCACCGCACCACCGACCTGCTTTTTTTTGACAGGAAAGCAGCGCAATTTATTGCAGCCCCCTACAGGGCGCGACACCCCACATGCCCCTTCGGGCACCCGAAGCGGGAGGGTGCGCCGAAGCGGCGAAGCGCTCTTCTCTGGGATCGAGTCGGGCTGGTAGTACAAGAACGGAGGATCGCAATGCTAGGATATATCCTGCGCCGCATAGGGATCATGATCCCTACTATATTTGTCATCTCGGTCATTTCCTTCGTAGTTATCCAGCTCCCCCCCGGAGATTTTCTGACCTCTTACGCCATGACTCTGCGCCAGCAGGGCGACAACATCGCGGATGATCAGATTAAAGCGCTGCAAGAGCGCTACGGCCTGAACCAGCCGGTTTACGTGCAGTATGGCAAATGGATTTATGGCATTGTGGTTAATAACGACTGGGGCCAGTCGATGGAGTTGCAAAAGCCTGTAAGAGACCTGATCTGGGAACGGATGGGACTTACGGTGATCCTATCGCTGACAGCCCTGTTTGTGAGTTGGTTTGTGGCTATTCCATTAGGTGTATATTCCGCCACCCACCAGTATTCCATCCCCGACTATATTTTTACTTTCATCAGCTTTGTGGGAATTGGCACGCCCGGCTTTATGCTGGCGCTGATTATCATGTGGGCGGCGATGAACTATCTGGGTATGAATGTGGGCGGTTTGTTCTCGGAGCAGTTTATCAATGCGCCGTGGAGCTGGGATAAGTGGGTCGATATGCTCAAGCACCTATGGATCCCGGTGTTGATCCTGGCGCTCAACGGCACGGCGGGCGGGCTGCGCACCACGCGCGCCAACCTGCTGGATGAACTGAACAAGCCCTACGTGGAAACCGCGCGCGCCAAAGGCATCACCGAGGCCAAGGTGATCTGGAAATACCCGGTGCGGGTGGCGTTGAACCCCTTCTTCAGCACGGTGGGTTGGGAACTGGCCAATTTGATCTCTGGCGCAACCCTGATTTCAGTGGTGCTCAGCCTGGAAACAACCGGCCCGATGCTGCTGCGGGCGCTGACCTCGCAAGATATGTACCTGGCGGGCAGCTTCTTGCTGCTATTGAGCACGCTGACAGTATTCGGCACACTGGTTTCCGATATCGTCCTGGCGTGGGTTGACCCGCGCATTCGTCTGAGCTAAGCACATGCCCCTGCCCCTTCGGGCCCGAAGCGGGCCTGAAGATAATACCGTGTAGGGGCGGGTTCCAAACCCACCCCAGGAACGCAACGCATATTGAGAAGAGGAACCATGGCAAACCAGGTAGAAGTTCCATTGGATGAAGAGAAGAAAATTGAGGAGCGGGTTGCCGTTGCTCCACCGATGACCCTGATGTGGTGGAAGTTTCGCAAGCACAAGGCGGCTCTGATCAGCGTGTTTGTGCTGGTGCTGCTGTACCTGATGGCAGCCTTCTGCGAATTTGTGGCGCCATACGGTCCGGAAGATACCTTCATTCGCTATAAACTTTCGCCGCCTTCGCCGATTCATCTGATCGATACCAAGGGCCAGTTCCGCGGGCTGTTTGTCTACCAGACCATTCGCACCCGCGACCCGGAAACCCTGCAGAATAAGTTCAGTGAAGACACCAACACGGTTTACCCGATCAAAATGTTTGTCAAGGGCACCCCATATCAATTCTGGGGCCTGTGGGAAACCGATATGCACCTTTTTGGCCTGGATGTGCCGCAGGAAGAAATGGCGTTGATGGTTTTTGGCTCCGACCGCCTGGGCCGGGATATGTTCTCACGCATTATTTACGGCGGGCGCCTCTCGCTTTCGATTGGCCTGATCGGCGTGCTGATGAGCCTGACTTTTGGCGTGGTGATCGGCGGTATTTCGGGCTATTACGGCGGCCAGGTGGATAACTTTATTCAGCGTATGATCGAGTTCGTGCGTTCGATCCCGCAGATTCCGCTGTGGATGGGCCTGAGCGCGGCCCTGCCGGCCACCTGGCCGGTGACGTATGTTTACTTTGGTATCACGATCATCCTGTCGTTAATGAGCTGGACAGGTATGGCACGGGTAGTGCGCGGACGCTTTTTGGCGCTGCGCGAGGAAGATTTCGTGATGGCAGCGCGCCTGATTGGCTCCAGCCAGAGCCGCATCATTCTGGTGCACATGGTGCCGTCTTTCCTGAGCTATATTATTGCCAGCCTCACCCTGTCGGTGCCCGGCATGATCCTGAGCGAAACGGGGTTGAGTTTCATCGGGTTGGGCCTGCGCCCACCGGCCATCAGTTGGGGTGTGCTGTTGCAAGAAGCGCAGAATGTCAGCGCCATTGCCCTGGCCCCCTGGGTTTTCTGGCCGGCTGCCGCGGTAATTCTGACGGTGCTGTGCTTCAACTTCTTCGGCGACGGCCTGCGTGATGCGGCTGATCCTTATTCCCGGTAGGAGGTCTACGTGGACAACGAAAATGCATTGATCGAGGTCAAGAACCTCAAGACCTACTTCTACCTGGATGAAGGGCTGGTGAAAGCGGTTGACGGCGCCGATTTTGTGATCGAACGCGGCAAGACCCTGGGCGTGGTGGGCGAAAGCGGCTGCGGCAAGTCCGTCACCGCGCGCTCCATCATGCGTATTTTGGCCAAATCGGCCAAAATTGTGGAGGGCGAAATCATTTTCCACCACCGCACGAGAGATATTCACACCGGCGAAAAGATCAGCCAGCAGACCGAAACACTCGATCTCACCCAGTTGGACCCCTACAGCGATAAGATGCGCAGCATCCGTGGGGCTGAAATTTCGATGGTGTTTCAGGAGCCCATGACATCGCTCAGTCCGGTGCACACCATTGGCAATCAGATCGGCGAAGTGATCACCCTGCACCAGAAAGTCTCTGATAAAGTGGGCCGCCAGATCACCATCGACACGTTAGATAAAGTGGGCATGCCCCAGCCGGCGCGCACGATCGATCGCTACCCGTTTGAACTATCCGGCGGCATGCGCCAGCGCGCCATGATCGCCATGGCGCTATCGTGTCACCCCAGCCTGTTGATCGCGGACGAGCCCACCACCGCGCTGGATGTGACCACCGAGGCCCAGATTTTGACGTTGATGCGCTCTTTACAAAAAGAGTTGGGCATGGCGATCATGTTCATCACGCATAACCTGGGGGTGATTGCGCAGATGGCCGACAACGTGGCAGTAATGTATCTGGGTAAAGTGGTTGAATATTCCAGCATCGACAACCTCTTTTACCACCCGCTGCATCCCTACACCCAGGCGCTGCTGCAATCCATCCCGCGCCTGGGCATGAAACGGCCCAAAGAATATCGTCTGGCCTCGATCAGGGGCACGGTGCCCGATCCGTATAACCTGCCCAAAGGCTGCCCCTTCCACCCGCGCTGCGCCAAGAAGATCGCCGGAGTGTGCGACCAGCAAGATCCCCCGCTGGTGGAAGTGGAAGCCAATCATACCGTGCGTTGTATTCTTTATGCTCGATAAAAGAACCGAAAGGGTTTACAATTCTGTGTGAGCGACAGTAACAGCCGGGTTTAACCCGGCTGGTTGTCGCCAGGGTGCTTTATGAAAATTTATCTGGTATTCCCTCCTCACTGGACCCCTGCCATGCCGCACCTTGCATTACCGGTATTAACCGGGTTTTTGCGCAAACATGGCTACAACGTGGTCCAACGTGACCTTAATGTTGAAGTGTTCGATGAGATTTTGACCCGCCGCCAACTGCGCCACGCACTGGAGCGGGTCCGTTCGCGTTTTGGGTCGGGGGCCAGTGCGGGGGGGGCGGTTTATGGCCGCCCGCCGGCCGAGCAGGTTCAATGGGCACTGCAGCAGGGCCCCGCGCTGGCAGACCAGGTGGAAGCGGCCAAAGCCAACCTGCGCAGCCCGCAGTTTTTTGATGGAGAGAGCAGCGAGCCGGCTTTTATGACGCTGGTGCAGGCGCTGGAATTAAATTCATTGGCATATTACCCGGCGCGGCTGGAAATGACCACGTTTGTGGACCCTGAGAGCGCCGATCGCAGCCGCGACTTGCTGAAGGCGGCGCGCGACCCGCGCATTAACCCCTTCTACGAGATCTTCAAAAACGGCATTCTTAAAGATTTACAGCGTGAAAAGCCGGATGTGGTGGGAATTTCCATTCCCACCCAGGCCCAACTGCTGGCAGGGCTCACCCTGGCGGCGCTGATTCGCGATGCCGGTTTGAAATGTCATATCACTGTCGGTGGCCCGCACGTAACAATGATGCGCGAAAAGCTGGCGAATGTGCCCATGATGTTCGACCTGATCGACAGCGCCGTGTTGTTTGAAGGCGAAATACCCCTGCTGCAGTTAGTACGCGCGCTGGAATCCGGGGGTAATCTGAGCCCCGTGCCCAACCTGATGTACCGCGCGCCTGGTTCGAAAACCGAGGTGCGCACCAATCCGGCCAATGTGTTTATGGATTCTCGCGTCGTTGAAGAAGAGCAAATCCCAGATTTTGAGGGCCTGCCGCTGGAGCGTTACCTGTCGCCGGAACTGGTGCTGCCTTTGGCCACCACGCACGGCTGCTATTACGGCAAGTGTGCCTTTTGCAATGTGGGCTATGGCAGCCCCAACGGCTATTTCCCGATCCCGGTAGAACACGTGGTGGGCCAGGTGCAGGCACTGCAGAAAAAATATAACTGCCGTAATATTTTTTTCGTGGACGAAGCCATCACCCCGCACATCATGCGCCAGCTTTCGGCGGCACTATCCGCGCTGCAAGCTCCCGCAGGGGAGGCGCAGGGCAGCCGGGTCAACTGGACAGTGGCGGCACGCTTTGAGAAAGCGCTGAGCGATGATCTGCTGACAGCCGCGGCGGCCAGCGGCTGCCGTATGCTGCTGTATGGGCTGGAAAGCGCTTCAGAGCCAGTGATGAAGGCGATGATCAAAGGCACCTCCCGCCAGGAGATGGAACGCATTCTGCATACCGCCACCCGCCTGGGCATCTGGAACCACACCTTTTTCTTCTTTGGCTTTCCTGGCGAAACGCTGGCGACGGCCCAGGAAACGTTGAACTTTGTGTACGCCAACCAGGAATCGATCCATTCGGCTTCGCCGGGAGCGTTTTTGATGGAGATTTATTCTCCTGCCTACCGCGACCCCAAGAAGTTTGGTGTTCGTGAGATCATTGACGACCCGCAACGCGACCTGGCGATTTATTTTGACTACCGCCTGGAAATTCCGGCGGTGGGCGAACCGCCGATGGATGAGATTGTGGCGAATGAACTGGCGGAGCGCTTTTTAGATCAACTGCCGGATAAGCGCTTTGGACATTTTTATATGAGCGATGTGATTCGTTTTCTATATTCGTGCGAACTGAACCGCCGCGGCCAACCGCTGCCGCGCTGGATTGAGTGAGATAATTGATGAGAGGGGCCGGGGTGGGTTGGCCTGCAAAAAACTGTGGAGGAAATGATGTCTGCAAGATTTCAATTGAGCGCTTTTGGGGATGAGATTTCTGACGATCTGGACGAACAACTCCAGACGCTGGTCAGCCTGAAAATTCACTCGCTGGATTTGCGCGGCGCGTGGGGTGTGAATGTGGCCATGATGAGCGATGCAGAGGTGGCGCGCGTGCGCCAGGTGTGCGGCAAGTATGGTGTACGCATCGCCTGCCTGGGCAGCCCCGTGGGAAAATCGCCGCTTTCCGGGCCGGCCGAACCAGAAAAGGCTAAACTGGCGCGCCTGATGGCGATTGGCAAAACCCTGGGCACGCGCTATATTCGCGTGTTCTCGTTTTACCCGGAAGATATTTCCAACAATGAGCACTATGATCAATTCGTGGCGCAGGCGGCCGAGCGCCTGGCCGAACTGGCCCACATGGCACAACCAGCGGGCTTTACGTTGGTGCTCGAGAACGAAAAAGCGATCGTGACCGATACCCCCGAACGCTGCGCGGCGGTGCTGAAACGGGTGAACTCTCCCGCGCTGCGTTATGCCTGGGATTCGGCGAACTTTGTGCAGGTGGATGTGGCCAAACCCATAGACCGCGGCTGGGAAGGCGTTAAGCCTTACCTGGAATATGTGCATATCAAAGATGCCATGCTGGCGGATGGCAAAGTGGTGCCGGCCGGTGAGGGCGATGGCCAGGTGCGTGAACTGCTGATGAACCTAAAGGCGATGGGCTACCAGGGCATGCTGACCCTGGAACCGCATTTGAAGATTGCCGGGCATTCCAGCGGGTTCAGCGGGGTGGAGGGCATGACCCTGGCTGCCAATGCGCTGCGCAAACTGATGGCCGAGACCGGCTGTCTGGAGATTGGATAAGGCATGTTGAAGCGTTGGTTGGGTAATTTATGGGCGCTTTTAGCCTGGCTGCTGGTGTGCGGGCTGGCCCTGGTGGTGATTATGGTGGGCGCCGAGCTGTTCGGTAAGTTCGCGGTGGTCACCCTGGGCGCCACGATGTGGAGCATCCGCTTCATTGTCCAGGTCTTTTATGTGATTTTTGGGCTGTTGTGGTTGGGTTTTTTTATGCTGATGGAGCACTTGCTGATGGGGGAGGAGGCGCGCGCCGGGCTGCTGCTGCCGCGCACCCTGTATGCCGTGGGCATAGAACTGCTGGTGATTGGCCTGATGCAGTTGGCCACACTGGCCTACCTGCCATTGAGCTCGGTTGGAATCGTACTGGCGCTGATTGAAGTGCTCGCCGGCGCCGGATTGATTTGGTTTGCGCGGCGAAAGTCGTGGCAGGCAAAACTTTCTAAGGGCTAACGCACGCCGGGCACCCCGTAGGGGCGATGCACACTTCCTGTGTATCCTTTGCGGCACACATCTCCCAGAAATATGGAGTACGCATGACTGCCAAAGAAAATCTCATTCAAACGGTTTCAGCCGGGGCTGTGATTAAACCCTGGATTCTATTGGGCGCATATAACATCGATTGTTCACAGCGCGTGGTAGGACTGACGTTTTTCGAGCAGCCGCCGCTGCCCACCCAGGTGGGCGTAGCGCTGATCGCAGAGGTGGTGGAAGAGGCCCGCCAGATTTTGGCCGGCCAACCGCGCGAGGGCGACGCGGCCAGTTTCATGGGCAAACCGGCTTTCTGGAACCTGGTGCGCGGCCCCGAACAGTACCTGTCGTGGGGCACCTACAATATCAAGAACCATCTGGGCGCGGCTTTTTTGACGACGGTTTTAACCCCGGAACAGCCCGGTTTGCGCCACTGGCGCATACTGACCCGCATTTACCAGCGCGTACTGGTGGCGGTGAACGGCCTGGTGGTTTTCGACAGCGCCAATGACAAAGGCAAGGTGAGCGCGGGCGTGAATGAGTACACCTTTGAAGCCGAACTGGCCCCCGGTGAGAACCGCGTGGGGGTGGCGCTGTTGCGTGTGGCGCGCATGGCCCAGGTGGGCATTCGCCTGGAATGCCTGGACAGCAGCGTGCAAGCCCAGGCGCCAATACCCGGCGGCATGGCACAAAAAAACCGCATGGCGGTGGAAGAAGAACTCAACAGTATTCGCTTTGACCGGGACGTTTTTTATCCCGAGCACAGCGTGGGTTTCCGGCTCGAAAAAGCGCCCGCCAGCAGCCAACCGGGTGGGCCCCACCTGGATGTGGAACTGCGCGACCACCTCAACCAGCTACTCTGTCAGGCCCGCCCGCTGCAGGCCGGGATAGTGGCGCTGTGCGCCGCCGTGGATCTGCCGGATGATGCCTACAGCATCCACTGCACCTGGAAGCTGCCCGGCGGCGAGCCGCTGACCGCCACGACTTTTACCGTGCGCAAGACCTCTCCGCAGCCGGCGCCGCGGCAATTCGACGCCCCCGCAGGGGGGCAGGGCGACGACCGTTTGGAAGACCGTGCCCAGCTTGTGCTGGCGCACTATGCTGAAAGCATCGAACCGGGCATCCACGAGATCTGGAGCGCGGTGGCGCATTATGCCCTGGGGCAATACGAACGGGTAGATGAGAGTGTCATCCGGCGTACTTGTGTGTTTATTGCCGGGCGCAACGACTGTGCCGATTTCGTCATTCAGGGGGTGCTGCGCCTGATTTTCTGGGAGCGCGGCATCGCGCCCCACCAAAAGGGTGATCGCGGGGGGCATCTCAGCCCGGAAATCAACGCTTTGATGAAGGATACCGTGCTGGGCTTCAAGTACTGGGTGGATGAACCCGGCGATACCGTGATGTACATGGGCTCTGAAAACCACCGTCTGCTGTTCCACGTGGCGGAATGGATGGCGGGGCTGCTCTTCCCCACCGAGGAATTCACCAACAGCCGCCAGAACGGCATGTACCACTCACAGAAGGCCTACGTTTATATTACCGAATGGCTGCGCCAGCGCGGCCGCTTTGGCTATGACGAATGGCACTCCAACTCGTACCTGCCGGTGTGCATTGCGCCGATCATGAACTTGTACGATTTTGCCGTGATCGAAGGCCAGTACAAACTGCGCCAGATGGTGAAAGGCGTGCTCGATCAGATCTTCTTCTACCTGGCCGCCGACACCTACCAGGGCATCTGGGGCGTTACCCACGGGCGCAGTTACGGCATTTATGTCAAATACGCCGATTATGAAGGCACCTCGGCTTGCTGCTGGCTGCTCTACGGCACCGGCTCGCTGACCAGGGGCACCAACGGCATGGGTCCGGTGTGCATGGCCTCCAGCAGCTACCGCACGCCCAAATTCTTCAATCAGATCGCCCACGACAGCAGCGCGGTGGTGGAAGTGAAACAGCGCCAGGGTATCTTGAATACTTCTGCCAAACACGCCAACTTCACCATCTACCGCACGCCCGATTATATGCTTTCGGGCTTGCAGGATCACCGCAAAGGCGAGTTTGAAGGCTCTACACATGTGGGGCAGGTAACGCTGGGCAATAAGGCGCTGATCTTCTGGTCATGCCCGCACACCACTGGCGAAGGTTCGGGCCTGCGCCCGGATTACTGGTCGGGGCACACCGTGCTGCCGCGCGTGGTGCAGCATAAAAATGTGATGGCGCTGACCTGGAAGCTGAGCCTGTTCGCCTGGATGTCGCACTGCTGGCTGGAACCGGCGCGCTTTGACGATGTGCTGCTGGCAGGTAACTGGGCCTTTGCGCGGGTGGGCAAAGGCTATGTGGGCATCTATTCGCAGCACGGCCTGGCCTGGGGCGAAACCGGCCAATACGCCGGGCGCGAGCTGCAGTGCCCAGCCCGCGAGAACACCTGGATTGTGGAGTGCGGGCGCGAGGCCGATTGGGGCTCGTTTGCGGCCTTCTGCCAGGCGCTGGGTGTAGCCCGTGTGGATGAAGTAGACGGCGCCATGCATTACCAGTCTCCTTCCATCGGCGAGTTTGTCACCGGGTGGGATGTTCAACCCAGCGCGGCCGGCCAACCGATTGCACTGAAAGGGTACCCGCTGTACGACAGCCCGTGGGCGCACGCCGATTTTGGCGCTGGCGAACTGCACATCAATTACGGCGGTGAAGAGTATGAGATCTGGTTTAACCAGTAAAAGGAGCCGTTATGACAAAAATTGCTGTGACAGGCGGCAGTGGCAAGGCCGGGCGGGCCGTGGTGAAAGACCTGCTGGAACACGGTTACCAGGTGGTGAATGTGGATATGGCGCCGCCGGCTGAAACGCTGACCCGCTTCTGCCAGGTCGACCTGACGAACCTGGGCGAGGTGTTTGAGGCCCTGGATGGGGTCGACGCGGTGGTGCATCTGGCAGCCATCCCCAACCCCAATATCTTCACGCCCGGGCATATTTTTCATAACAACACCATGGGCTGCTACAATGTCTTCGCGGCAGCTCAGCAACTTAAGCTGGAGCGGGTGGTGTGGGCATCCAGCGAAACCACCCTGGGGCTGCCCTTTGACCGCCAGCCGCCGGCTTACGCTCCCATTGACGAGCAGCATCCGCTGCTGCCGGAAAGCAGCTATGCCCTTTCCAAGGGGGTGGCCGAAGAAATGGCGCGCCAGTTTAACCGCTGGAGCAGCATCCCTTTCATCGGGTTGCGAATTTCCAACATTAAGAACCCCGAGCAGTACGCGGAATTTCCCTCGTATTGGGCGGACGCGCGCCTGCGCAAGTGGAACCTGTGGGGCTATGTGGACGTGCGGGATGTGGCCCAGGGCTGCCGCCTGAGCTTGCAAGCGGACCTGCGCGGGGCCGAAGTCTTTATTCTGGCCGCCGCCGACACGGTGATGAACCGCCCCAGCCGTGCCCTGCTGGCGGAGGTGTTTCCTACAGTGGCGCTGCGCAACGAGATCGGCGAGTTTGAAACCCTGCTTTCGATCGATAAGGCCCGCCAGGGCCTGGGCTATGTGCCTGGCTTTTCCTGGCGGGATCATGTGAGTTAGCCTACGCCGGGCTGTGTGTAGTTGCCAAGCAACAAATATCGGCGCTTCGACGCCCTGTAGAGGGCGGCGCTTCGACGCCCTGTAGAGGGCGGCGCTTCGACGCCCCGTAGAGGGCGGCGCTTCATCGCCCCCGCAGGGGGGCCAGGAGAGAACGGATGAAAAAGACAAAAACGAAGAAATTGGGTGTCCTGGAATATCCGCTGGTGAACGGCTATATCCACAATTGGCTGGTCGCCGGGCCGCTGGCTTTGGAGGTGAAGGGCCTGGAGCGCTTTACCGGGCCGGATTGGAAGCTGCAGATTGCCCGCCATTATTTTCGGCCTGAGATGGGCTTGCAGGGCGAGCCGGCTGAAAACGCGAAATGTACGTTTCGCGATTCTGAAGGCGATTGGCGCTATGTGCGCACCTTCGACGATCATTTTGTGGATATTTCGGCCTTTTACCACCTCACCCATTATTTGTGCGCCTGGGCGTATACCGCCATCGACAGCCCGAGCGCCCAGGAACTGGAACTGGTGTTGACCACCAATGGCCCGGCCGACCTGTGGATTAATGATCAACATGTGCAGCGCCAGGAGCATTTTTATCATCAAATTCCCAACCGGGTGCGCTTTACCGCCAGCCTGAACGCGGGGATCAATCACGTGGTGGTGCGCATGGAAGAAGTGGCGGCGCGTGAGTGCCCTTTCACCATGGCGCTGCAGTTGGTGGGTTTTCAATGCGCGGCCGGGCAGGAAGAGCGCGTGGTGCGCATCCCCACCACCGCCCCAGACGCCCTGCGCCGGCTGAAATTGGAGATGCTTTTTGAAGGCAGTTACCTGCGCCAGGATGTATACGGTCGCAATCAACAGATTGAGGTCTTCCTGCCGGAAGGCCCGGCGGGGGGCACCCATTTCAATATTCGCGTGCAAAACCTGCAAAGCCAGATCTACGCCGAGGCAATGCGCCAGGGCCAGACCGACCTGAGCGTGCCGCTGCTGTATGGCTACGAACTGCCCGAGGGCAATTATCAAGCCCTGATGCTGCCGCCGGGCCGCGAGTATTACGAACAAGGTGTGCGCGTTACCCGCTCCTATAACTTTTACGTGGCTGGCAATATCTACTCCACCCAGCCCTACGGCACCTATGAGAGCCGCCGCATCGAGGCCCTGCAGGATGCCGCGCGCCGTGAAGTGAGTGTGTTCTGCGAAATTGCCAAGATGGAACTGGGTTGGTGGGACCTGGTGAGTGAGAAGGTTTTCATTGAAGCCATCGACGGCATTAACCGGCGCAAAGATTGCAGCGATTTCTATTTGTGCGGTTTACTGGCCATGCTGATCCGTTATGGCAGCAAGCCGGAGTTCCCCGCCGCTTTAAAACAGACGTTGGAAGACTGCATCCTCAACTTTAAGTATTGGGAAGATGAGCCGGGCAGCGATGCCATGTGCTACGCCACCGAAAATCACAGCTTGCTCTTCCATACCTGTGAGGTACTGGCAGGCCAGCTCTACCCTGAGCGCATTTTTAGCAACGTCTGCCAGACCGGCCGCTGGCATATCGAAAAAGGCGAACGCCTGGCGCTGAGTTGGCTGACCAACCGGGCCGCGAGCGGTTTTAAGGAATGGGATTCGAACGTCTATTTCGAGGAAGATACGCTCTCATTGGCAACGCTGGCGACGCATGCTGCCAACCCGGCGGTGTGGGAGATGGCGGCAGTGGTGTTGGATAAGATGTACTACACCATGGCGCTCAATTCCTTTAAGGGCGTGTTCGGTTCCACGCACGGGCGTACCTATACCCCGATGATCAAAACGGCGTATCGCGAGTGCACCACCGGCGTTTCTCGTTTGCTGTGGGGCATGGGTATTTTTAACGACCACGTGTTGGGACCGGTCAGCCTGGCCATCTCCGATTACGAACTGCCGTCGATCATCGCCGACATTGCCGCCGATGCCTCGGAAGAAGTTTGGAGCCGTGAACAGCATATCGGCAGCGAGCAGGATTTCCGCAATTCCGGTTCGCGCGGCACGGGGGTCAACAAGGTCAACTACAAGACCCCCGACTATATGCTGTGCTCCGCGCAAGATTGGCTGCCCGGCGAAAAAGGCTACCAGCAGCACATCTGGCAGGCCACCCTCAGCCCGCAGGCCACCATCTTCACCACGCACCCGCCCTGCGCCGCGGAAGATGGCTCGCACCGGCCCAATTTCTGGCATGGCAACGAGACTCTGCCGCGCGTGGCGCAGTGGAAGGATGTGTTGGTGGCGGCTTATAACTTTGCCGCGGACGATTGGATGGGCTTCACCCACGCCTATTTCCCGACGTACGCCTTTGATAATTATGATGTGCGCGGCGGTTGGGCTTTTGCGCGGGTGGGCGACGGCTATATTGCCCTGACGGCGGCGCGCGGCCTGGAACTGATGACCCAGGGCGATAATGCCTACCGCGAACTGCGTTCGCACGGCACGCCCAACATCTGGGTGTGCCAGATGGGCCGCCAGGCCAAAGACGGCAGCTTTGAAGACTTTATGCAGGCGGTGCAGGCTCTGCCGGTGAAGTTCAGCGCGCTGGAAACCCCCGCAGATGCGGCGGAAGTGGAACTGACCTCGCTGCGCGGTGAAACCATCCGCTTTGGCTGGAAAGGCGCACTCAAGGTAAACGGCAAGATCAAAAAGATCAGCGGCTTCAAGCATTACGACAGTCCATTTTGCTCAGCCCGGTTGGGCGCGGAAGAAATGGAAATTCGTTATGGGGCGGATGCGCTCGTACTGCACTTTGGCACAGAGGCGGTTGAGCAGCCCGAACAGGCCTCATGAACCAGTCCCAGGCAGATTCCGCGCAGAGCCCGCGCACCTGGCTGCGCATTGGGCACCGCGGCGCGGCAGCCCATGCTCCCCATAACACCCTGGCAGGCTTTCGCAAGGCGGCCGAGCTGGGTGCCGATATGGTGGAACTGGATGTGCAGCGCAGCGCCGACGGGTACGCGGTAGTGATCCACGACCTGTTTCTGAGCACGGCGCAAGGGCAGGTGCTGCCGGTGAAGCAGACGACGCTGGCGGAGCTGCGCGCGGTGGATCTGGGGTGGGGCGAGCGCGTTCCCACCCTGCCGCAGGCGCTGGCGCTTTGCCGCGAACTGGGCCTGGGTGTTTATATCGAAATCAAGGATGGCGCTGCCGGTCCGCTGGTGGTGGAGGCGCTGCGCGGGTTGCAGCACGACCGTACTGAGGCGCATCGTCCCCCTGCGGCGCCGCGACGCTCTGTAGAGGGTAGATGCCTGGTGGGCTCTTTCCGGCCGGATTGGGTGGCCGATGTGCGTGCCGCTGATCCGGCGCTGGTCACGTCCATTCTGTTTGGTTCCAGGGCATTCGACGGTGGTCGCGCGGCAAGCCTGGCCCAGGCGTGTGGCGCGAGCTATGTGCATCCCTGTTGGGAAAGCCACCCGCAGCCCAGCGCGCTGCTGACGCCGGAATGGCTGGCGGCGGTGCGCGCTGCCGGGCTGAAGATTATCACCTGGCATGAAGAGCGCCCCGCTGAAATTGCCGCGCTGCAGCAGTTGGGCGTGGATGGCATTTGCAGCGACCGGCCCGAACTGCTCTAACGTGCGCTCGCCGCTTCGGCGCACCCTCCCGCTTCGGGTGCCCGAAGGGGCATGTGGGGTGTCGACGCCCTGTAGAGGCGGCTTTTTTGAAAGTTCTCTGGAGGCAATATGGCACATACCTCGATGGGTACGAAATGGGAAACTGAATTAAAGATCTTTAAAGACCCGGTCAGCGGGGCTACCATTCACCAACTAACCGATTACAAATGCCATTCCGGTCATTTCTATTTCACCTATCCGGGTTGGTTTGACAATGGGCGCAAGATCGTGTTTTCTTCTGACCGCGAGAACCGCACCAACCTGTTCAGCGCGGATCTGACCAGCGGCGAGATTGTGCAGTTGACCGACCTGGATCCGGCGGGCGGTGAACCGAAAACGCAGTCGGTGACGATCAACCCGAAGCGCTCAGAGGCCTATTTCCACCAGGGGCGCACGCTGATGGCGCTCAACTTACAAACGCTGGCGCTGCGCAAAATCTACACCACCCCCACCGGCTTTAACAGCGGGTCTGCCGCAGCCACTGCCGACGGGCGCTATTTGGTGATCGGTCTGTCGACCGACCTGAGCGATCGCATTTTGATGGATCTGGGCCACGGTTACATCGGGTTTCACGAGTACTGGGCCGCGCACCCGCACTGCCTGATCCAGCGCATGGACCTGGACAGCGGCGAGATCCGGGTGGTTTACGAAGAAGATAGCTGGCTGGGTCATTTGAACCCATCGCCTACCCAGGCCGGGATTATGACCTTCTGCCATGAAGGCCCCTGGAACCTGGTGGACAACCGCATCTGGGGCCTGGATCTGAACAGCGGTCAGTCCTGGAAGATTCGCCCGACGGGCGAGGGAGAAATGGTGGGGCACGAATACTGGATGCCGGATGGCATTCACATCGGCTACCACGGGAAGATCGCCGGAGAACCGATCTACGGTTCGATTGCTTACCATAATGCCGACCGGGTGGAGGCCCCCTTCGCCTACAATTCGTGGCACTTCCACAGTTACAACCTGGATCTGGTGGTGGGTGATGGCGCTGCCAACAATGCTTACTTGATGTTGTGGCGCTATCGCGATGGGCAATTTGAAGGCCCGCGCTTCCTGGCGTGGCACCGTGGGTCGTTCCACACCCAGCAGGTGCACGTTCATCCCTGCTTCAGCCCGGACGGCACGCAGATCGTCTTCACCGCCGACCCGCAAGGTTACGGGCAGGTCTATGTGGTGGATATCCCGGAGTTTGAGTCTCTACCGGAGAAAGCTACTCGCAATCTGGAGGCATAGATGGCCCGTTCCGACGCCTCGTCGTCCCCACAGGGGGGCATGGTTGGCTCCCGTTGGGAGCCGGAAATAAAGGTTACCCAGGATCCGGTCAGCGGAGCCACCGTGCGCCAACTGACCAATTATCTGGGGCATTCCAGCCATTTTTACTTCACCTACCCGTGCTGGTTTGAAGGGGGCCGCAAGATCATCTTTTCTTCTGACCGCGAGAACCGCACCAACTTTTTCTCGGTCGACCTGGCCAGCGGCGCCATCATCCAACTGACCGACCTGGACCCGGCGCGCGGCCTGCCGAATGTGTTTATGATCAACAAAAACCCGGCGCGCGAAGAAGCCTACTTTTTGCAGGGGCGCACGCTGATGGCCTTGAACTTGGAAACGCAGGCGGGGCTTCGACGCCCTGTAGGGGGCTTGCGGGAAGTTTTTACCATCCCCGCGGGGTATATTGGCGAAGGCTGCTGCGCCACGGCCGACGGGTTGTCGCTGGTGATTGGCATGTACCAGGATCTGAGTGATAGGTTCCCGGTCGATATGGATAACGGTTATGTGGGTTTCCGCGAGTACTGGGAGGCCCGCCCGCATTCCATCATCTACCAACTCGACCTTGACACCGGCGCGTTAAAGACGGTCTACGAGGAAGATTACTGGTTGGGCCATTTCAACCCCTCGCCTGTGCTGCCCGAGGTGATGACCTTCTGTCATGAAGGTCCCTGGGATCGGGTGGACAACCGCATCTGGGGCCTGAATTTGAATACCGGTCAGGCCTGGAAGATCCGCCCCACCCAGCCGGGTGAAGCGGTGGGGCATGAATACTGGATGCCCGATGGGGTGCATATTGGCTACCACGGCAAGGTGCAGGGTGGCCCGGTGTACGGCTCGATTGCCTACGATAATCGCGACCAGGTGGAAGCGCCCTTCGCGTTTAACTCGTGGCACAACCACAGCTTTCATCTCGACCTGATCGTGGGCGATGGCGCGGCAGATAACCCCTATCTGCTGCTGTGGCGCTACAGAAATGGAAAATTTGAAGGCCCCAAAACCCTGGTCTGGCACCGTGGTTCCTTTCACACCCAGCGCGTGCACGTGCACCCCTGTTTCAGCTCAGATGGCAAGCAAATTGTGTTCACTGCCGACCCGCAGGGCTACGGCCAGGTGTTTGTGGTGGATGTGCCCGAATTTGACACGCTGCCCAATCACAAACCGGCTTAATCGCCGGCAGGTCTTCAGGAGGAAATTGCATGACGGAATTTACCCGGCTTGAAAAGAAAGGGTTGGACGGTTTCTGGATTGAATCGTCGCTGCCCCCCGACCGTATCAGTCTGCATATCACCGAAATTGCCCCCAACACGCGCGCGCACCCGCCACATACCCATACCGGGGTGGAGACTTTCTATATCCTGTCCGGTTCAGGCACGTTGGAAGCGGCAGACGGCACCCAGATCCAGGTCGGCCCCAACCAGGCCGTCACGGTCGATCCGACCCGCCTGCACGGGCTGGTGAACAGCGGCGACGTGCCGTTGAAATATATTGTGTTGATTGCCAAACCTTAAGAGAGGCCCGTTCATGAGCGAAACCAAACCACCGCTGGCGCTGCCGCCAGACTATAACCCGCAGACCTATCTGCAGTTCCAGACCACCGAAAACGGTATCTTCCACGAATCGCGCAAGGGTGCGGGGTTTGCCCGGCGCCTGCTGGCCAACGGCGCCCCGCACGATGTTGAACTGGCTGAAAAAGTGCTGAATGTGGTGTTAGGCTGCCAGGAACTGCACCCGGATGACCCGCATTACGGCAACTTCTATTGGATGATCGAAGATACGGTAGTGTTTGACCTCAACGCGGTGGAATTTGCGCTGGAGCACCTGGTGCCGATGATGATCGAACATGGCAGCCTGCTGTCGGCGGAGCTGCAGGCGCGGGTGCTGGCGTGCATTCGCCTGGGGCTGGCTGAGGTCGAGCATCTGAACGTGCTGGTGGTCTATTCCAACATCACCCTGCTGGATATTCTCAATTCCTGCCTGGGCGGCGAACTGCTGGGCGACGTGCGCATTGCGCAGCGCGGCTACCGCAAACTGGTGGATTGGATGGTGCTGACGGATGCCAACGGCACTGCCTACGAGTTTAACAGCCCCACCTACACCTGGGTGGATATCCGTGCTCTGCAGGAACTGGCGCGCCTGGTGCGTGACGCGGATACGCGCACGCGGGCGCATGCCGCCGTTATGCGCCTGGGGTTAAGCATGGCGCTGCACATCCATCGGGGCACAGGGCGCTGGGCCGGGCCGCACGGCCGTGCTTACCAGCCCAGCATTCACTGCGAAACGCCCGCCGAAGTGGCCATGCTGCGCCAGTGGGTGGCCGAAGGCGCCCTGCCGGCCTGGACGCTGGATGCGCTGGAACAGCGCCCGGAGCGCCTGCAGGTGGATGAAACGGCTTTTGCCCCCGCCCTAATGACCACCACCACGTATCACAGTCCCTCGTTTGCCCTGGGCACCGCTTCCAAAGAGCTTTCCGGCCAGACCAACGTGCTGATGGGGCATTACACCCGCGCTGACGCCGACAAGCCGGGGGTGATCTATACCCGCTATTTGATCAATGACAAATGGCTGGGGGATTTTTATCACGCCACTGACCGCACCCGGAGCCGCAACCTGATCGAAGAAGGCCGCTTCTACGGCGTGCAGCAGGGCAGCCGCGCCATCGGCCTGTACAGCCTGCCGGGCAATCTGGGCTTCATCCGCAGCGCCAAGGCAGTCATCATCTGGACGCGCCGCGCCGAGGTGGATGAAATCTGGGTGGGCGATCGCAAGGTGGATAGCCTGCCCGCCGCGATTGGACCGGGCGAGGTGGTGGTAGTGGGCTCGGGCGGCGCGCTGACGGCGGTGCGCGTGTTGACGCGCGGTGATATTGGCCGCGACGCCCCGCTGCGATTGAACGAGATTCAGGGCGATCTGGTGCTGGAGATTTATAATTATCTGGGCGAGAATAAGCCGTTTTGGGAACTGGGCTGGCCGGGTGCTTTTTACCAGGGCAAACCGCAGTGCGGGTTCTGTCTGGAAATGGCCGAGCGCAGTGAATATGCCGATGGGCGCGCTTTTGGGCAGGTGGTGGCCAGTGGAACGCTGCATGACCAGGCCGAAGCGCCCTTTGTGTATGACGGCAGCCGCCCGCGGCACTGGCAGGTGGCCTATGCGCGCGGCGGAGAAACGCTGGGAATTGAAATCGACCTGATGGAATGGAAGCTGCTGCGCCGCTGGACCCAGGCCGGCGAGTTGGGCCTGCCGATGCTGCAGTCGCCAATCGCCTGCCAATCGGCATCGGGTGAAATTTGCCTGGGCGGGGCCACGCTGCGCTGGGGGGCTGGGGGGGGGCCGGCCTGGTTGTTTGCCAGCCCGGCCACCGGGCGCTGGGTGGCGGGGTATACCGGCAGCCAACCCATCCCGCTGAGGCTGGAAGTGCCCGGAGGGCAGGTGGTGGTGGCCGGTATGGCCACCGGCAGCGTGGTATGGGACCAGGGTGTAGTGAGCGTGGAAGCGGTTGCGCTGCAGGGCGAGCCGCAAATTACCAGGGCATAATTTTTCAAACGGCCGCGGCCGTTTGAAATACCAATTTTTCAGGAGAGATGGCTATGGCAAAGAATTTGAAGATTTGCATCATCGGCGCCGGGAGCGCCCAGTTTTCACTTGGCTTGATCAAAGACCTGTGCCTGACCGAGAATTTGCGCGGCAGCCACGTGACCTTGATGGATATCGATGAAGAGCGCCTGGATATGATCTACAAACTCGGCACGCGTTACGCCGAACAGTTGGGCGCCGGACTGACCTTTGACAAGACCACCGACCGCGTCATCGCACTGGTCGGCGCCGATTTTGTGATCAACACCGGTTATGTGCTCGGCCACATCGTGGAGGCTAACTTGCGCGACCTATGCTCGCGCTACGGTTATTATCATTTCGGCGGGGCGATCGGGCCTTACCACCAGTTCTGGCTGATGCTGAGCGTAGCCAAGGATATGGAAAAAATCTGCCCGAATGCCTGGCTGATCCAGGTGGGCAACCCGGTCTTCCACGGTTCCACCCTGGTAACGCGCGAAACTGGCATCAAGGTGATTGGCCTGTGCCACGGCCATTACGGCTACATGGAAGTAGCCAGCGTGCTTGGCCTCGATCCGGACAAGGTAACCTGGGAAGCGCCCGGCCTCAACCATAATATCTGGTTGACCAAATTCGAATACGAAGGTAAAGACGCCTACCCGCTGATCGACGAATGGATTGCCACCCAGGGCGAAGAATTCTGGCGCACCCACCGCGCCAAGAGTACTCACGATGCGCAAATGTCGCGCGGGGCCTGTAATGAATACCGCCTGTATGGCCTGATGCCGATCGGTGATACCGTGCGGCGGGGTGGCTGGTGGTATCACACCGACCTGATGACCAAGAAGCGCTGGTTTGGCGAACCGTACGGTGGCCCGGATACGCACATCGCCCGCCCGTTCTTTGTGAAGAATCTCGAAAAGAGCGTGAAGAAGATGATCGATCTGGCCAATGACCCGGCGGCCAACCTGATCGATGCCTATGGCGTGACCAAGACCCGCGAGCAGATTGTGCCGATTCTGGACGCTTTGACCTATAACAACGTGGGGCGTTTCCAGGTGAATGTGCCCAACAAGGGCGGCAAGCTGCGTGGAATTCCCGAAAACGTGGTAGTGGAAGTGCCGGCGGTGATCGACCAGAACGGCGTTCACATTCAGGATGTGACCCCACTGCCTGCCAAGATTATGCTCAACCACGTCTACCCGGAATGGTTGGAGATGGAACGCGATATCTACGCCTTTAAAACCGGCGACCAGGGCATGCTGCTGTGGCAGTTGCTGAGCGAACACGGCACCAAGAATTACGATCTGGCGGTTTCGCTGCTGGATGAACTGCTCGCTCACCCCGAGGTGCGCGCGGTGGAGGAGTTTGAGAAGTTCCGCTCGGACGAGTATATCGCGAACTTCTTTAAGTACAACAAGCCGCTCATCGGCTAAACATAGGGCCTGGGGCGGTCGGAAAAGCCCGTGGTCCTATGGTACTATGATGAGACCTCTCCGGCTTTCCCTTCCCTGAAGGGAAGGCCGGGAGTAAGAAAATAAACTATCATCTCAATAAGTGATACTGTTGGCGAATTGGTGAACACCCTCCATCCCCCTGCCCCTTCCTCCCGTTGGGAGGAAGGGGAGAAACCTTTAATGCCGTTTTGGGGCGACTAGTCGCCCCAAAACGGCATTAAATCTTGCTCCCCCGCCCTGGGGCGGGGGCCGGGGGGATAGGTGGGTGCAATTCCGCACTATTCTTTTTGATTGCAAGGGTCGGGGTGGCAAAAAATGGTCCGCCCGGCCTGGAGGGTGGCACGCATGGAAATATTACCGGTGTGGATTGAAGAAACCCGGGTGAAAACTTATGAAACCGATTTTCAGCAGCAGTGGAAACCGGCCGCATTTTTTTGGGCGTTACAGGAGGCGGCATCGCATCATGCCGAACACCTGGGGGTGGGGCATCGCAGTTTGCTGGTCGAAGACCAGATGTGGATTCTGTCGCGGGTGCGCATCCGCTTTCATGCATTTCCCGTGCTGGATGAATGGGTGCAGGTCGAAACCTGGCCCAAGGGCCTGCAGCAGCGCCTGCTGTTTATGCGCGATTTCCATCTGTCCCGTCGCGATGGCACGCCGCTGGCGGATGCTTCCACTGCGTGGTTGCTGGTCAACCCCAATGCGCGGCGCATTTTACCGCCGGCGGCCCTCAAGCACAACGTGCCCGATAACGGCGGGCGGGCCGCCCTGGCAGAAGCGCTGGATAAGCTGGCGCCGCCCGCCGGGCTGCCCGAGCGCCTGGCGGTGACGGCCCACTACAGCGATGTGGACCAGGTGGGGCATGTGTCCAATTCGCGCTATATCGAATGGATCGCGAACGCTTTTTCACTCGCAGAGCACGCCGCGCACCGCTTGCAAGAACTGCAGATCAACTTCACCAAAGAAGTGCAGCCCGGCGAACAGGTGCTGCTGCGGATCGGCCCGGATGCGGGTGATGCGCACCTGTGGTGGGTGGAGGGTGTGCACCAGGCCGACGGCAGCCGGGCCTTTGAGGCTTGCTTGCGTTTTGCGTATTAAAACACAGGCTGGGCAGCTTTTCAATCTACACTTCAGGCGTGGGGTGGGTATGGACCCGCAGCAAAACAAAACAGTTCCGATGGTCAAACCACCGGGACTGTTTTGTTTTTAAGTTTTGGTTTTACTTGCCAGAGAGCAGGTCTTGCAGCCTCTTGCCGTTTACAAAGATGTTCACCTGCTTGACGGTGGAGAACTGCAGCGCGATCTCTTCCAATTGGGCCTGAACGCGCGGCGCATCGCACACACCGCCCAGGGTGAGTGAACCGCTGAGCTTGATTTCGGCGATGCTGTTGGTAATCGTGACCGAAACAATGTGCAGGTCGGAGCGGAAGAGGGCGTTATACAGTCCCGACTGGCCGTAATACTGGGTGCGGACGGCGAAGAGCCTGTCTAGTGCGCCGCGCAGCGGGGCGTTGGGGTCGGGCAGGGTGATGGTGACGGGTACCAGGCTATCGCCGCAGCCGATTTTCTTGCCGGAAGCGCCATTATCATTGAGAGCGATCATGAAGATGCGAGCTTCTTTAACAGAAACCGTGGCAATAGGCGGCGCCTGGGTGGCGGCGGGTTTGGTGGGCGCCAGAGTGGCGACAGCTGGTTTTGTGGCCGTGGCGGCGGGTTTTGTGGGCGCCTGGGTGGCGCCTGCCGGTTGGGTGGGGGTGGCGCTGAACGCAGGTTTGGTGGGCGCAGACAGGGTGGGCGCCTGCGTCTGTGCTCCGGCGGCCTTTGTGAAGGTGGGCAGCGGCGCCAGGGTATTCGTCGCCAGCATTACTTTGGTTGTGGTAATCGGCGGCAAAACCAGGGTGGTGGTGGCGGTAGGGGCGGACATGTTTGGCAAACTGCAGCCGCTCAATCCTAATAAAATTCCAAACAGCAAGCAAAAGACAAGGATTCGACGCATAGTTTCCTGACCTTTCGGGGCGGCATGGGTTTCCCCATTAAGAACGCTGATTTTTTATTATACAGGAAAAATCAAGGAACCGTGTTGCTTTCGGGAGTGCATTCCCGGCGCCTGCCTGGGTGCCCGAAGCGGGCGCCGGGTGGGACCGACTGACCTGCCCGCCCTTGTGCAAGGGCGGGCAGGTTGGGGCCCGTTTTTTATGCGCTGAAGTGCTTGAATTGAGGCAGATAGTCCTTGTTCTGCGCCAGCATTTCGTTGACCATGTTCTTGATTTCGGCCAGGGAGAGCACGGAGGCGGAAGCAGGGTCGTAGCAGGTGGCCTGATACACCAGGCGTGGGTCGCCGTTGATGGCGGCTTCGACCGTCATTTCTTCTTCCATCACCGAGAGGTGGTTAAGCGCCACCAACTGGGGCGGCAGCGGGCCCACGTGCACCGGGTGGAAGCCGGCTTTATCGACGAAGACCGGCACCTCGACGCAGACATCATCGGGCAGGTTGTCGATCAGTTTGGTGTTAGGCACATTGCCGTTGAAGGAGAAGATTTCGCCGCCGCGGGTGGCATTGATGATGTAGGCGGCGTATTCGTGGCCGCGCTCCAGGCTGATGGGGGTTTCTTTGGCAAACCAGGACCTGGCATCTTCTTTCCAGTTGGCATCACGGCGGCTGTATTCTTTGAGAATATAGGCGTGTTCGCCGGGGTTCCAACCGGTGCTGTGGGTGCAGTACTTCTCAATCAGGTCGGGCCGCTTGCGGAACCACCAGTTGTATTCCGAGTTGTGACCGGAGGATTCGGTGACGTAGTAATCGAGCGCCAGGTACATTTCGTTGCGCACCTGTTCCTGGTTGTAGATCTCGGGGTTCTCGGTGATCGCCTTGTGGATCAGCGGGTAAGCATCCTGGCCCTTCCAGTCAAAATTGAGGTAGAAGGCCTGGTGATTGATACCGGCGCAGGTGTAGGTGATCTCTTCATAGGGCGCGCCGATCCAGCGGGCGAGCATTTCGGAAGTGCCCTGAACGGAGTGGCACAGGCCGGTGACCGGAATGAAGGTTTCCCGCTGCATGGCGCGGCACAGCATGGCCATGGGGTTGGTGTAATTGAGCATGTAGGCGTTGGGGCAGTAGCGCTCCATATCTTTGACGATGTCGAGCATGACCGGAATGGTGCGCAATGCACGGAAAATGCCGGCAACGCCGCGGGTATCGCCTACGTTGAAATCGACGCCATATTTCTGGGGGATGAGGATATCGTGCTTCCACACATCGGTGCCGCCCGCCAGGATGGTGACAAGCACCACATCGGCGTCGGTGAGCGCCTGGGCGCGATCGAGGGTGGCCTCCACCTTTGCGGGGTAGCCGCCCATCTCGACGATCTTCTTGACCGACTGGAAGGCAAAATCGAGGCGCTCGGGGTCAATATCCATGAGCGAGAGGGTGGCGTCGCGCAGCAACGGGAAGGTGAGGATATCGCGCACCAATCCGCGCGTAAAGCCGATACTGCCGGCACCGATGAAGGCAATCTTGGTCATAGAAAGGGTCTCCTTACAGAAAATCTTGGGTTATCGCAGTTATAGATGAAGATGGGAAAGTACAGTTTGAAGCAGTTTCAATTTATCACGAGGAACGCTGGCTGTCAACCGGGCTGGAAGCGGGGGGTGTCCGTCAATTTGGCGCAATTGCTTGACTTTTCATACCAATCCTGCTAACATCTTGATCAAGATTTACGAGAAAAATGAACCTATTTTCAGCCCTGTTCCTCCTCTCCCTTATTGTGGCTCTCAGCTTTGAGAGCCATCTTGCAATTCGGGCGGTGGAGAAACAGCGCTAACAACCGGTCAGTCGTAGCAGATCTTACCCACCATCGTAATTCCAACCGCCCGGAACGTTCCGGGCGGTTTTTTATTTGTCCTGACCCTATTCATAGCACGATCCAGCTAAAGGAGAGCACGATGTCTGATAATTATGTATACATTTTCGACACCACCCTGCGCGACGGCGAACAGTCGCCGGGCGCCACCATGACCAGCGCCGAAAAATTGGAAGTGGCGCGCGGCCTGGCACGCCTGGGGGTCGATATTATTGAAGCGGGTTTCCCGGCTGCCTCGCCCGACGACCTGGAGGCGGTGCGCCGCATCGCTGTGGAAGTGGGCAATCCCAGCGAGGGCCAGCGCGTGCCGGTGATTTGCGGGCTGGCGCGCACGATCAAGAACGATATCGATAAGGCCTGGGAGGCTGTCAAACCCGCTGCCCGCCCGCGCATTCACACCTTTATTGCCACTTCCGATATTCATCTGCAGTATAAACTGAAAATGACGCGCCCTGAAGTGGTGACCCGCGCCCGAGACATGGTGGCTTATGCCCACAGCTTGTGCGCCGATGTCGAGTTCAGCCCCGAAGATGCCGGGCGCTCTGACCCGGAATTTTTGTACGAGGTGCTGACCGCCGCGATTGAAGCGGGCGCTACCACCCTCAATATTCCCGATACGGTGGGGTACACCACCCCCAACGAATTTGGCGATTTGATCGCCGGTATCTTGAAAAACACCCCCGGAATTGAGAATTGTATTGTTTCGGTGCACTGCCACAATGACCTGGGCCTGGCTACTGCCAACACCCTGGCCGGGCTGCGCGCCGGAGCCCGCCAGGCCGAGGTGACGATCAACGGCATCGGCGAACGCGCCGGTAACACCGCCCTGGAAGAAGTGGTGATGACGCTGCACACCCGCCCGGTGCAGTACGATCTGTCGACCGGCATCGATCCCACCCAGATCACCCGTCTGAGCAAACTGGTCAGCAATTACACCGGCATGGCGGTGCAGCCCAACAAGGCCGTGGTGGGCGCCAACGCCTTTGCGCACGAAGCGGGCATCCATCAGGACGGCATGCTGAAAAATCACCAGACCTACGAAATTATGCGGCCCGAATCGGTGGGCGCCACGCAAACCCGCCTGGTGCTGGGCAAGCACTCTGGCCGGCATGCACTCAAGACGCGTCTGGCATCGCTGGGCTATGCCCTGAAAGAAACCGAACTGGACCAGATCTTCAACCGCTTTAAAAATCTGGCCGACCGCAAGAAGATGATTACCGACGCCGACCTGGAGGCGTTGATTTCGGATGAACTTTACCAGCCGCGTGAGCTGTTTTTACTCGACGGTTTACAGGTGGCTTGCGGTACAATGGGGATGCCCACCGCCACCGTGCGTCTGCGTGACCCGGAAGGCGCTATGCACATTCATGCCTGCGTGGGCACCGGCCCGGTGGATGCCGCTTTCAAAGCGGTGGATGCGATTGTGCACTGCCCCAACATGCTGCAGGAGTTTGTGGTGCACGCCGTCACCGCGGGCATTGATGCCCTGGGCGAAGTGACCGTACGGATTCAGGATGAAGAGCACACCTCGCTGATGGCGCAGTCAGAATCGGACCAGCCGCGCACTTACGGCGGTTACGGTGCCGATACCGACATCGTCGTCGCCAGTGTCAAGGCCTATCTATCAGCGGTCAACAAACTGCTGGTGGCTTCTGGCAAATATGGGCCGGTGGAAAAAGTCTCTGCCGAAACCATCATCGCTGCGATGCCCTGAAGGGTCCCTGGTTTGCGCAACTCCGTCGTTTAATTCTATAAAGGAACTTTTATGAGTACGTCGCCAAAAACGCTCTTTGAAAAAATCTGGGACTCCCACGTGGTGGCCCAGCCGCCGGCTTCGCCGGCTGTGCTGTACATCGATCTGCACCTGATCCACGAGGTCACCTCGCCGCAGGCCTTCTCCGATTTGCGCGCGCGCGGTCTGAGCGCGCGCCGGCCTGATCTGACCAAGGCCACGATCGATCATGCCGTGCCCACCCGCACCGATGGCGGCGCGTTGGGCCGCCTGGCATATGCCGATGAACTCAACCGGCTGCAGATCCGCGCCCTGGAAGATAACTGCCGCGATTTCGGTATTCAACTCTTCGGCCTGACGGATGACCGGCAGGGGATTGTGCACGTGATTGGGCCGGAATTGGGCCTGACCCAGCCGGGTAAGACCATTGTGTGCGGCGACAGCCACACCGCCACCCACGGCGCGCTGGGCGCGCTGGCCTTTGGTATCGGCACCAGCGAGGTGGGGCATGTGCTGGCCACGCAGTGCCTGCTGCAGCGCAAGCCCATGACCATGGAGGTGCGCGTGGAAGGCCAACTGGCGCCGGGTGTGACCGCCAAGGATATCATTCTGGCGCTGATCGGCCAGATTGGCGTGGGCGGCGGCACGGGCAGCGTCATCGAGTATACCGGCTCGGCCATCCGCGCGCTATCCATGGAAGAGCGCATGACGATTTGCAATATGACCATCGAAGCCGGGGCGCGCGCCGGCATGGTAGCGCCGGATGAGACGACTTATGCTTATCTGGCAGGCCGGCCCTTTGCCCCGCAGGGCGAGGAATGGGAAGCCGCGCTGACACGCTGGCGCCAACTGCCCAGCGACCCTGGCGCGCTCTATGACCGCAGTGTAACGCTGGATGCCGCCGCGCTGGTGCCGGTGGTGACCTTTGGCACCAACCCAGGAATGGTCATTCCCATCGGCGGGCACATCCCGCAGTTGGCCGATGCCGCGGATGCCGCCGGGCGCGCTTCACTGGAAAAATCTTTAAAATATATGGGGCTGACCCCCGGTGAAACGCTGGCGGGCCACCCGGTGAACGTGGTCTTTATCGGCAGTTGCACCAATGGGCGCATCGCCGATTTGCGCCAGGCGGCCGGCATGCTGCGCGGACGCAAGGTTGCAGCGGGCGTGCGCGTGCTGGTGGTACCCGGTTCGCAGGCGGTCAAGCGCCAGGCCGAGGCCGAAGGGCTTGACCTGGTCTTTAAGGCGGCGGGCGCTGAATGGCGCGAACCCGGCTGTAGTATGTGCCTGGGGATGAACGGCGACACGGTGGCTCCCGGCCAATATGCCGTGAGCACTAGCAACCGCAATTTTGAGGGTCGCCAGGGGCCGGGCAGCCGCACCTTTTTGGCCAGCCCGCTTTCCGCCGCGGCTGCTGCCATCACCGGCTGCGTCACCGACCCGCGTGAGCTTTTGAAAACCGCACAGGAATAAGGGAATTTCATGGAACCGTTTATGACCCTCACTTCGCGCGTGATTGTGGTGCCCGTCGATAATGTCGATACCGACCAGATCATCCCCGCCGCTTATCTCAAGGCCACCACCAAAACCGGCCTGAGCAAGGGCCTGTTTTCGAACTGGCGCTACCGGGCCGACGGCACGCCCGACCCCGCCTTTGCCCTCAACCGCCCCGAGAATCAGGGCGCCACCATTTTGCTGGCAGGCGATAACTTTGGCTGCGGCTCTTCCCGCGAGCATGCCCCCTGGGCGCTGACCGATTTCGGTTTTCACGCGGTGATTTCCACCAGTTTTGCCGATATCTTTCGCAATAACTCGCTCAAAAACAGCCTGCTGCCGGTGATCCTCAGCCCGAAAGATTACCAGGCCCTGCTGGAGGTGCTCACTGCCAACCCGCAGACTGAGCTGATGATCGAACTGGCTGAACAGGCTGTGGTTTTGCCCGATGGGCGCGCATTTGGTTTTCCAATCGATGCATTTTCCAAGAACTGCTTGCTGGAAGGGGTGGATGAACTGGGGTACCTGCTCAAGCTCGATCCTGAGATCAGTCGCTTCGAGCAGCAGCGCGTTTAGACACCCGGCAGCGAGGTTTCCCCGCAGTTCATCACTGCGCAGAAACCTCGCTGCTTAAAGCTGGTATATTCTCTGTTCTCGATGGATTTATGGGTGGACAAACCTATTCCCCCGGCCCCCCTTCCGTAAAGGGCAGGGTGAGAAAATATTCGCCGTTTTTATGCGGCATGCCGCACAAAAACGGCACAAAAAAATAGCTCCTCCGCCACTGCCCTGCAGCAGCCCTCGACAGGGTGCCGAAGCGTCGGTGAAGTGCGAGGCGGGGGTTGGGGGTTGGGTGAAAGTAATTTGTCCTCCATTAAATCTGTTGGGAATGGATATAACAGTCGTCACACCTATTTTGGACATCCAACCTATTGGAGGGATTAAAAGAGATGCACGCACATATTGTTTTACTGCCCGGCGACGGGATTGGACCGGAAGTGGTCGCGGCGGGGCGCAGCGTTCTGGAAGCGATCGCCGCCCGCTTTGGGCACACCTTCACCTTCGCGAGTTACCTGATTGGCGGCTGCGCCATCGACGCGGAAGGCGCGCCGCTGTCTCAGACTACCCTGGCGGCCTGCCAGGCGTCGCAGGCAGTTTTGTTGGGCGCGGTGGGCGGCCCCAAGTGGGATGACCCCAGCTCTGCCATGCGCCCGGAACAGGGGCTGCTGGCCCTGCGCAAGGGCCTGGCGGCCTTCGCTAACCTGCGCCCGGTCAAGACCTACCCGGCGCTGGTGGGCGCATCGCCGCTCAAGCCCGAAAAGCTGATGGGGGTGGACCTGCTGGTGGTGCGCGAACTGACCGGCGGCCTGTATTTTGGCCAGCCCAAAGGCCGCAGCGTGGTGGATGGCCGCCGTCGCGGGGTGGATACGATGGAATACTTCGACGATGAAATTTCGCGGGTGGTGCGGGTGGCGTTTGAACTGGCGCGCGGCCGGCGCCACAAGGTGACCTCGGTCGATAAGGCCAACGTGCTCGATTCGTCGCGTCTGTGGCGCCAGGTGGCCATGGAAGTGGGCCAGGAATACCCGGATGTGCAGCTCGATCATATCCTGGTGGATACCGCCGCTATGCGCCTGGTGACCCACCCGGCCTCGTTCGATGTGATCGTCACCGAAAACACCTTCGGCGATATTCTGACCGATGAGGCCGCCGTGTTGGGCGGTTCGATGGGCGTGCTGCCCTCGGCCTCGCTGGGCAGCGGCGGCCCCGGCCTCTACGAACCCATCCACGGTTCCGCGCCGGATATCGCGGGCCGGGGGATTGCCAATCCGGTGGGCACCATCCTGAGCACGGCACTGCTGCTGCGCTATTCGCTGCACCTTGAGGCGGAAGCCCGCCGCATTGAAAGCGCGGTCGAAGCCGCGATCGATGGCGGTCAAACCACGCCAGACCTGGGCGGGAAACTTTCCACCACCCAGGTGACCCAGGCGATTATTGAGCGATTGGGGTAAACGGAATCCACCGTCTATGCGGTCGTTTTGCCCATTTCGGGCAAAATAACCGCATTTTTAACAACACTCGCTCCCTTTTTGGGTTAAGTGCACACAGGGTCCCAAAAACGCCCACCTCCGGCCCCTCCCGGAGAGAGGCAAGATACCTCTTCGCCATTTTTGGGCGACTTGTTGTCGCCCAAAAATGGCATAAAATCTGCTCAATCCAATATCGCCGGTGTTTAGTGCATTACAATCGGGATCATCACGGAAAAATCGGGGGTAAACAGCGGAGTCAGGGCGCCGCCCTGAACGGCAGCATTATTAACTCCAGTCTGGTTCAACACCATCGCTTTCCAACTGCTGGTAAAGTGGCGCCCGAGGAAATCATCGTAGGCCAGTGTCACCGTGTGATTTCCATCCGTCAGCCCCGCGGCGGATAGATCCGGGGTGTTGCTGCGCGTGACCGCATCCACCTGCCATACGAAATTACTGGCGACGAAGTTCATGTTGGCGCCCCAGGTCTTCCAGGCTGAACTTAGCGCGAGAGTCTGGCCGCTTTTAACCCCCAGGTTGCCGGTGATTTCGGCCGGAAGGCCGGCGGGCGGGTAGAGGATATGCACCGCCACCTTGTCATACGCAGATAGGCCGGTGTTGTCGTAATTGCCGTTGATGCCGCACGGCAGGTACTGGTAATGCATCACCGAGTTCCGGTCGTAGGGGGTAAGGTAGCCCTGGGTCACCCCGCCGCCGTAGCCTGTGCCGCAGCCGGTCACGTTGGCATCGGCGCGGACCTGCTCATGCGCCAGGCCCAGGGCGTGCCCGACCTCGTGCAGGGTGTGGTTCAGGTAAGGTGTGACGTTCGGGCTGCTGGGGCAGGGCCAGAATTCACCGCTGACCGGGCACCACGGGTTGTCACCGAGTTTCAGGTTGTACTGGCAGGCGCGATGGTAGGGGTTATCCAGGTTCCAGGGGGCATCAGACCAGCTGCCCCAGCCGGTATTGCCGCCCAGATCGGTCCACGCGCCCCAGGTGCTGCCGCCGTTGCTGGAAGCAGTCTGCCACAGTGCCCCGTTGGGGCCCGCGGCATACACATCCAGCAGCAGGGTGCCGCGCCGCGATACGCCTGGGTCGCCGCTGGCAGCCACGCCGAGCGACACCCACCCGTTCCAAACGCTGAGGCCGGGGTAGGATTTCTTCCAGATATTGCCGTCGCCGCCGCGCGCGAAGCAGTCGATTTTGCCATCGCCGGCGCCGGTGCCAACCCCGCTGCAGGCCGGAGCGCCGGTGATATTGACGCCCAGGTCGTCGACCCCTGACGCGTTATAGGTCGCGCCATTATCCAAGGACCCGACGTGCTTGAGGGCCGCTGAATTATTGACGCTCAAGCCGCGGGCGAAGACATCCACCCGCCCGCTGCCCCAACTGGTGATGCTGGGGGTATCGCCGGCCCCAGTTGCCATATGGGTATCCACCCAGGCGCCCCACACGCCGCTGGCGCGGTCGGCCACAAAGACATTGCCGTTGACACTGCTGCGCACGGCGCAGGTGAGGTGGTGCCCGTCATGCCCTACACAAGCCGGCCCCGAAGAAGCCAGACCATCCGTATTGGGAATTTTATTCCAGCTCGCGGTCCAGGTACTGCCGTTCCAGGTGCGGATATACAGGGCGCTGTCGCCAACCCCTTTGGCGACCACTTCCAGGTTGGTGGCCGAGAGCGAGGCCACCGCGGGCGGGGCATTGGTGGTGCCCCCCAGGTACTGGTCCCAATCGGTCCAACCGTTGACCGAATCCCAGTGTTTGCCCCAGGTAGAGTCATCCACCCCGCGCGCCAAGCAGTCCACGTGGGTGCTGTCACGCGCCACACAGGCGGGGGCCGACTTGAGCTTATCGGTCCAACACCCGCTGCCAGAGACGGGGTCGGTGGCAGCAATATTTGTGCCCGGCAGCACCATGCGAATATCGCCGTTGAAAACGTCCTTGCCGCCGGAGAAACCTGGGGCGGGGCACTTAACATTGTTGATGTTGCCGCCCGGGGCCAACTCCTGGGCCAGGGGCAGCCCGCTCACCGGCGAAACGAAGCGCAGGTTGCCGGCATATTCAAATTCTTTCAGGTATTGGACGATTTGGGCCACACGCTGCGGGCGGGCAGTGATAGCATTGCCCACAAAACACAGGCTGACGTTAGCGCCGCGCACCCCGCTGGAAAGCGGGGCCACCCCATTGGCGCTGGCCCAATACAGGGAGGCCTGCGCGGGTGGGGCCTGGCTGACCAGGGCGAACAGAAACGTCATGCTCAGCCCCAGCAAAGCCGCCCAGCCGATACGGACGAACTTGTGGGAAAGCCTGAGCGTTTTCATGGCATTAGTTGGACTCCGAGAATCGGCAGGCAGTTGGATGGAGGGCAGTTCCAGGCTGTACCGTTCGCGGTGGGCTCATACCAGATGGTGATATTCCTTCCGGCGATCATGGCGGAGGTGATGATGCTCAAGTAGCGCGAGGCGGTGGCAGAATCGGAATTTGGGGCTGCAAACCAATATACCCCGGTCAGGGCGGCGGTGGAGCATTGGACGTGAATCCGGTTGGAAAAAGCGGCCGAACCGATCGGTGTGCAGGTGAAGTATGCCTGGGGTGCCAGGCTTTGCGCCGGCGCAGGGGCCGCGCTGGCCGAATCCACCGGGCGCACAATGAATATCGCGGCCCACAGTACGAACAAACCAAGGGCCGCATAGAGGGCAGCCTGAACCAATCGAGGGGAAAACACCTGTTTGATCATCGCCGGTCTCCTTGTATTCATTGCGGAAAGGGTCCAGGCGCAACTCAGGATACGCTCGTACCGGGGCAATATCTCCCCGATGCAGCATCTACAGCGCCCCGCCTGATGCCATTTACGATACAATTACTATAGCATAAAGGTGGTTTTTTTCATTAAATAGCCAGACTTTCGCCAAAATAAGCGCAGATCGCTTCGACGCCCTCTACAGGGCTTCCAGGGTACAGACCATAGACCCATGTGCCCTCAAAATTGACTTTAGGAGGTGTGTCATGAAAATTGCAGTGATTGGGGCCGGCTCCACCTATACCCCCGAACTGATCAATGGCTTTATCGAACGTATGACGGTGCTGCCGCTCACGGAGTTATGGCTGATGGATATCAACCCGGGGCGGCTGGATGTGGTGGGCGGGTTTGCCCGGCGCATGGTGCTGGCCAAGGGTTCGCCATTCGCGGTGCATCTGACGCTGAACCAGGCCGAGGCGATCACCGGCGCCAGCTATGTGATCACCCAATTGCGCGTGGGCGGTTTACAGGCGCGCCGCGAGGATGAATACCTGGGCCGCCGGCACGGATTGGTGGGCCAGGAGACGACCGGCATCGGCGGCATGGGCAAGGCACTGCGCACCATTCCGGTCGTGCTGAAAATCGCCGAAGATATCCAGCGCCTGGCTCCCGGCGCGGTGCTGTTAAACTTCACCAACCCCTCCGGCCTGGTAACCGAGGCGGTAAACCGCTATGTGCCGGGAGTGACCACCGTTGGGGTGTGCAACGGCCCCTTTGGCATGAAGATGGGTTTTCTCAATTTTCTGAAGAGCCATGGCCGCTTTGACGGCGATTTTGACGCGGTAGAGGCCGATATTCTGGGAATCAACCATCTCAGTTGGTGCCGCGGCCTCAATTACCACGGGCGTGAGCTGTGGGATGACTATCTGGAACTGTATTTGCAGCAGGAAAGCGGTGCCCAGGGCTGGGACCGGCGCATGGTGGAAGTGACCCGCATGATCCCCAGCGGCTACCTGGGTTATTTTTATGCCACAGCGCAAAAAGTGGCCGACCAGCAAAAATGGCCGCCCAGCCGGGCAGAAACCGTGATGGAAGTAGAAGCCGAACTGCTGCGCCAGTATGCCGAGCCGGACCGGATTGAGCCGCCACCGGGACTGATGAAGCGCGGCGGCGCTTTTTACTCCACCGTTGCCACCCAGATTATTAACAGTCATTTCAACAACCTGGGCGAAATCCATATCGCCAATATTGTGCACCGCGGCGCAGTGGCACCCTGGCCGGCCGATTGGGTGCTGGAAATGCCCTGCCGCATCGACCGCGGCGGCTTCCATCCCCAGGTCAGCGCCCCCTTACCGCCGGTCTGCTTTGGACTGCTGGCGGCGGTCAAAATGTACGAACTGCTCACGGTCGATGCGGCCATCCACGGCGACCGCAAGGCAGCCTACGAGGCGATGCTGGTGAACCCGTTGGGCCCGCAAATGCGCGATGTACAGCCCGTACTGGATGATCTCTTGGAAACCCACCGGGCCTATCTGCCGCAGTTTTGGAGCTGAGCCGATGCGCTATTTTTTGGGAATTGACACTGGCTCTACCAAAAGCCACGCGCTGATCGCCGACGAAAGTGGGCAGGCGCTGGGTTTTGCCGAAAGCGGGCGCGGCAACCCCTACAATTTTGAGATATTTTCAGCGCTGCTGCAGGAGATCACCACCCGCGCGCTGGATATGGCCGGCCTGGGTGTGCAGCAGATCGCCGGGGCCGGCATGGGCATCGGTGGTTACGACTGGCCCTCGCAGCGCCCCGAAATGGACCGCGCCTTTTTGTCTACTGGCGCGGATTGCGCCTTCGATGTAGTCAACGATGCCATGCTGGCCCTGTATGGCGGGGCGCAGGCCGGGTGGGGGGTGGCGGTGGTGGCGGGTACCAGTTGCAATGCCTGGGGGCGCGACCGCGCCGGCCGCACCGGGCGCATGACGGGCTTTTCGTGGCTGGGTGAAAACTCTGGCAGCAGTGAACTGGTGACTCAGGCCCTGGTGGCGGTAGCGCTGGAATGGACCCATCGTGGCCCCGCCACGCGCCTGAGCCAGGCACTGGTGAACCATTACCAGTTGGCCAACGTGGATGAACTGTTGGAAGAACTGACCATGCGCCGCCTACGCCCGGATGCGGGCGCAGCGCCGTTGGTCTTCCGCGTGGCTGAGGAGGGTGACGCAGTGGCGCAGGGGCTGGTGCGCTGGGCCGGGCGCGAGTTGGGCAGCCAGGCGCTGGGCATCATTCGCCAGTTAAATTTCGAAGGCGAGGCTTTTGAGGTGGTGTGCGGCGGCAGTTTCTTCAAAGGCAGCCCGGTGCTGCTGGAAGAAATGGCCAAAACGGTGCACCCGGTGGCGCCGGCAGCCTGCGTGGTACGCATGGAGGTGCCGCCCGTGGTAGGGGGCACGCTGCTGGGGATGAGCGCCGCCGGCGCGCACAGCCCCGCCGCCCGCCTGAAGCTGGTGAAAACTTTTCCGGCCATCCGCGCCCGGCTGGCGGCGTAAGTTTTGTTTTTACCACGGAGCCACGGAGATGATTTCTTATTAGGAGCCCCCATTTCTCCAGGCGTTTTCACGAGGCCGATCACAGATTCCAGTTATTTGTTTTTTTTGAGGATTATTTTATGATTGCAGCATTTCAAGGCGAACACGGCGCATATTCGGAGCAGGCAGTGTTGGACCACTACCAGGGGCAAACCACCACCCTGCCCTGTGAATCATTTGACCGGGTGTTTGCGACGGTGACGGGCGGCGAAGTTGATCTGGGATTTATCCCGGTCGAAAACTCGCTGGCGGGTTCGATCCATCGAAATTATGACCTGTTGTTACAACACAACCTGGTGGTCACCGGCGAACATTACCTGCGCGTTTCGCACTGTCTGATCAGCCTGCCCGGGGTGGCATTGGGCGATATCCGCCGCGTGATCAGCCATCCCCAGGCCCTGGCGCAGTGTGAAAATAGCCTGCGCGCGCTGCCCGGGGTGAGCATTGAGCCGGTGTACGACACCGCCGGCAGCGTAAAGATGATTAAAGAACTGGGCGACCCCACCGTGGCGGCGGTGGCATCGCGCCGCGCCGCCGAAATTTACGGCCTGCCGGTGCTGCGCGCAGACTTTGAAGATAATCCTGAAAACTACACCCGTTTCCAGATCATCGCGCGCCAGGCAGTCGACCCCGGCGATAATGCCAAGACCTCGATTGTGTTCGCGCTCGACAACCGCCCCAGCGCGCTCTTTCGGGCGATCAGCGTGTTTGCGCTGCGCCAGATCGACCTCACCAAGATGGAATCGCGCCCATTGGTGGGCAAGCCCTGGGAGTATTACTTTTATATCGATTTCGCGGGCTCTACTGCCGACCCAAATGTGCAGCACGCCCTGGCCAACCTGGAAGAATACAGTACGTTTTTGCGCGTGCTCGGCTCGTACCCGCGCTACGATCCGGCTGTGCTATGAGGCTTATAGAAATTTTCTAAACCGTTTATCTGGCCATGCATTTCTGTTCGAATATGAAACGCAGCCTCGAAAAGGCCGATAAATCTCGAATCGGAATCAATAATCCCTCAATATATCGCCTGCCCATTTCTCAAATCTCAGTACAATCAAACCATATCCTTGGGAGGAACCATGATGGAATCCAATCCATTGTTGAAGAGGCTGGGGTTTAGCCCCACCGAGCGGGTGGTAATTATTCACACCGATGATATTGGCATGTGCCAGGCCAGCGTGTCGGCCTTTGCCCAACTGACCCAAGTGGGCATTATTTCTTCCGGCGCGGTGATGGTGCCCTGCCCGTGGTTTCCGCAGGCGGCGCAGTTTGCCCGCGAACAGCCTCAGGCCGACCTGGGGGTGCATCTAACGCTGACCAGCGAGTGGCAGACCTACCGCTGGGCACCGGTTTCGACGCGCGACCCGGCCTCGGGCCTGTTGGATACGCAAGGTTTCTTCCCGCACCGCTCGCACGAAGTGCAGCAAAGCGGGCAGCCGGCGGCGGTGCTGCTGGAGTTGGAAACCCAGGTGCAGCGCGCGCTGCAGTTTGGCATGCAGCCCACGCATATCGACACGCACATGGGGGCGGTGGCGCACAGCAAGTTTATGGCCGGCTATGTGCAGTTGGCCTGGCGCCATCACCTGCCGCCGATGATCTTCCGCCTGGATGCGGACGGCTATCGCGCGCTGGGGTTGGATGCCGAGGGCGCTGCCCAGGCTGCCCGCTTGATGCTGGAGCAGGAGGCCAACGGCCTGCCGTTGTTGGATCACATGTTGGGAATGCCGCTGGACAGCGCTGAAAATCGTCTGGAACGCACCCGCCAGACGCTTGCCACCTTGCAGCCCGGCATCACTCATTTCATCATTCACCCCTCGGTCGATTCGCCTGAGCTACGCGCGATCACACCGGACTGGGCCTGCCGGAACGCGGATTATCAGACCTTTTTGAATGAGGAGGTGCGCGGTATGCTGCGCAGCCAGGGCATTCAGGTGATTGGTTACCGCCAGATTCAGGCGGTGATGCCCAAAATTTGAGCGAGGGGAAACTAGAATGGGTCGGCAAGGATCAGCTTTCAAAAGGGAGTCGAGCATGGCAACACGAATCAGTGGACCGGTCAAACTATCGTTGAGCTATAAGGTGATGTGGGGCGTGGCGGGGTTGGGGACGGCGCTCATCTCCGGCACCTTTGGCGCGCTTATGACCATTTTTTATCAGAACTTCATCGGCCTGGAGGCAGGCTGGTTTTCTTTGGCGATGCTGATTTTTGCGGTATGGAATGCCATCAACGACCCGTTGTTTGGCATGATCTCGGATAACACCCGCTCCAAACACGGCCGGCGCATTCCCTACATGCGTATCTTTTCACCGCTGCTGGCGGTGGCGTTCATACTAATCTGGTTGGTGCCGCCTGAATCGTCCCAACTGGTCAAGTTCGCCTGGCTGCTGGTCAGCATCTGCCTTTATGATGCGGGCTATACCATGGTGGGGATTGTCTATTCAGCGCTGTTGCCGGAAGTAACCGAATCGGATTCGGAACGCAACGGGCTGCAAATTTCTTCCTCGCTGTTCGGCCTGCTGGGTATGCTGGGTGGGTTCCTCATTCCGGATATGGTGCGGCCCAAACCGGGCGTCACCACCACGTTATTACCCCTGCAACTGGCCATGGCCGCGATTGGCATAATGGCGATGGTGCTGATCTGGATCACTACCTTGAAGGTGAAAGAGCGCCCAGAACTGGCAAACACCGAGCCACCACTGAGCTTGAAGGATATGCTGCGTTACACCTTCACCAGCAAGTCGTTTGTGGTGCTGGCCCTGGCCAACTTCTTCTCGATTTTGATGCAGTCGCTTATTCTGGCGGGAGTGTTTTATCTGGCCGATTATGTGCTCCAGATGAAAACCATCATGGTGCTCATTTTCCTGTTTGTGCCATTAATCATCGGCGTACCGGTGACTGCGCTGATCCGGCGCCGGCTGGGGGTGGTGCGGGCGCAGCAGTTGCTGCTGGTAATTGCCGGGGTGGGGCTGATTTTGATGGTGGTGGTACCCAACCAGTTGATTCTGCTGTGCATGGCGCTGGCGGGTTTTGGCCTTTCTGGCCCGCAAACCCTGACCAATGTGCTGTTTGGCCAGGTAGCCGATGAAGATGAACTGCGCACCGGTGTGCGCCGTGAGGGCGCCTTTTTTGGCGTCAACGCGCTGATCACCAAACCCGCACAGTCGATTGCCCCGGCGTTGATCGCGTGGGTGCTGGTGGCTAGCAGTTTTGTCACCAACCAGGCCAATGGCGGGGTGATTTTCCTCAACCAGCCGGCTTCGGCGGTGTTGGGCATTAAAATGTTGGTGGGGCTCATTCCGGGAGTGTCGATGCTGATCGGCGCCGCGATTTTGCAGCTTTACCCGCTGCGCGGCGCGCGCCTGCAAAAGATGCAGCAGGATCTGCTGGTTTTGCATGCCCAAAAACGCGAACGCTATGAGAAGCTGGGCTAGCACTGGCGTCTGAGAAACATTAATTTGGGGCTGTCCGTTTCTCTTCGGACAGCCCCACTTTTTTAATGCTCCAGCAAGGTGAAAGAGGCCTGTTCTCCTTCCACCACCAGGCGGCCTCTGCCACCAATGGGGAAGGTGAAGTGCGGAGTGGTGTGACCAAAATCGGCGTTGGCCAGTACAGGGATCTTATCCAGTGCCGGCTTGCTGCGAATGATCTGCGTCAGCAATTCCTGGGTCATGTGCGAGGCGTGTTGAAATCGCCCGATCAGCAGGCCGCGCACCTGTTCAAAGCCCGGCTGGTGCAGCAGCGATTGCAGATCACGGTCAAAGGTCAGCGGCTGCGACTCGTAATCATCTTCCAACAGCACAATCTGGTCCGCCAGCGACGGCATGAATTCGGTGCCCTGCAGCAGATTCAAGGTGCACAGGTTGCCACCGATGAGCGTGCCTTCGGCCTGGCCTTCGTTCAGGGTCAGAAAGCCCGGGTTTTCTTCAAAGGTGCGGTTGATTTGGTCGCTGTACCAGGCATCATCGCTCCACTGGTCCGAGGGCAGCACTGCGCAGGGCCTATCGTCCATCAGGCAGTTCTTAAACGCGGTCAGGGTGTAATCCAGCCCGCGGTGCATGCCGAAGGTGCTGAAGTGCGGCCCTGAATAGGTGACCAGCCCGGTTTTGGCATAAATGGCATTGGAAAGGGCGGTGATGTCGGAATAACCGCAAAAAACCTTGGGGTTGGCCTGGATCAGATCGTAATCGAGGCCCTGCAGCAATTGATTGCTGTTGAAACCGCCGATGGAGGTTAAAATGCCGCGCACCTGAGGATCGGCAAAGGCCTGGTGCAGGTCTTCCAGGCGCGCTGCCACCGTTGAGGAGTTGAAAACATCGCATTCCGCAACATTTATTCCATAGGTGACTTTAAACCCCAGGTATTGCAGGGCTTCGTGGGCAATCTGGCGGTTCTCCACAGAGATAACCGCCAGCGATGTGGCCGGAGAGACCACCCGAATTTCATCCCCCGATTGGAGTTTTGCTGAAATCATAGTTTCCTCGCTTTGGGCCGAACCTTGGGCTACCCGGCCGCTTGATTTAACCGGGCCATCTGCTCCGCGCTGAGGGTCAGCGGCAGCGGCGCCCTGATATTGTTCGGGAATGCCGCGGTCTCAAAATCTATCCTGCGCCTGGCACGGCTGCTGCATTCATTATACTCTTCGGGGCATTCTTTGAAGGTGGTTAACGTGCCGCCCGTGGTAAAATTTGGGTGCGCGGGATGGACAAACAAAACGTTTAGATGGATAATTTTCATCTGGTTCCACACGCTAGTTACAGAAAAATCTGGAGGAAGCCATGCAATACCGTCAATTTGGTCGAACCGGCGTATCGGTCTCGCCGCTGTGCCTGGGCACGATGAATTTTGGTGGCCCCACGCCCAAAGAAGAGTCGATCGCCATTCTGCACCGTGCCCTGGCGGCCGGGATTAATTTCGTCGACACATCCAATTCCTACAACAGCGGCGAGAGCGAGCGCATTGTGGGCGAAGGCCTGCAGCAGTACGGCCGGCGCGATCAGGTGGTGCTGGCGACCAAGGTATTCAATAAAGCCGGCGAAGGCATTAACGATAAGGGCCCGACCCGTTTTCACATGGTCAAGGCCTGTGAAGATTCGCTGCGCCGCCTGCAGACCGACCACATCGACCTGTATCAGATGCACCGCCCGCCCATGGGCATGCCGCAGGAGGAAAGCCTGCGCGCCTTTGAAGACCTGGTGCGCGCCGGCAAGGTCATCTACATCGGCAGTTCCACCTTCCCGGCCTGGATGGTCATGGAGGCCCTGGCGATCAGCGAGCGCTACGGTTGGGTACCTTACACCAGCGAACAGCCGCCCTACAACCTGCTTGACCGCCGCATCGAAAACGAAATGGTGCCGCTGTGCCAGCACTACGGCCTGGCCATCCTGCCGTGGTCGCCGCTGGCGGGTGGGATTTTGACCGGGCGTTACAATGAAATTATGCCCGAAGATTCGCGCGCGGTCCGTGCGGGAGGGGGGCTGTTCCGCGAACGCGTCACGCAGCGCGCGCGCGCCGTGGCCCAAAAAGTGGGCGAGATGGCGCAGCAGCGCAATTTGACGGCGGCGCAGTTGGCGCTGCTGTGGGTTAAGGATCAGCCCGGCGTTACCGCGCCGATTGTTGGCCCGCGCACCATGGCGCACCTTGAGTCGTTCCTGCCTGTGATGGAAATGACCCTGGCCGAGGCCGACCGCCCGCTCTTCGATGCCCTGGTGCATCCCGGCAATGCCGTGGCCGATTTTTACAATAGCAATGAGTGGATGAAGGCGCGCGTGCTGGATTAACGCACCCCACGCGAGGTTCTTTTGAAATTACGCTGGAAAAACGCCTGGAAGCTCTCGCTGCTGCCCATGCTGCTCTTTATCTTGTTGCCCCTGGCGGCTTTGCTGCTGCGGGTAGACCCGGCCGGCTTGTGGGCCGGCCTGCAGCATGAGTCTGTCCGGCAGGCCATTTCGCTCAGTCTTTCCACTTCAGGGGTCACGCTGGTGCTCACCTTTGTGCTGGGCACCCCCGTGGCCTACTATCTGGCGCACCGCCAGTACCGCTTTCACCGCCTGGTGGATATCATCATCGACCTGCCCACCGTGCTGCCGCCTGCGGTGGCCGGGGTGGCACTGCTGATGGCCTTTGGCCGGCGCGGCCTGGTGGGCGCATGGCTGGCTCCTTTTGGCCTGACCATTCCGTTTACATCGCTGGCGGTGGTCATGGCGCAAACCTTTATCGCTGCGCCGCTCTATATCAAATCTGCCTTTCTTGGTTTTGCCAACATCGACTGCGAACTGCGCAAGGCGGCTGCGCTGGATGGCGCCACGCGCTGGCAGACCTTCCGGTATATTATGATCCCTATGGCATGGAGCGCCATTTTGAGCGGCCTGGTGATGACCTGGGCGCGCGCACTGGGCGAGTTTGGCGCCACGATTATCTTTGCCGGCAACTTCCCCGGGCGCACGCAAACCATGCCGCTGGCAATTTACCTGGGCTTTGAGATGGACCTGGATACGGCGCTCACTCTGGCGGTCATTCTGGTGGGGGTTTCGTTCCTGGTGCTGGCGCTGGTCAAGGGCATTCTCAACCGCGCCGTGATGCTCTCTGACGAAGATATTTTCGATTAAAGCCGGGGTGATACAATGGGGGGTATGGAAGAACCTTTTCTCTACCGCCGCATTGCCGATCAGATCCGCCGTGACATACTCGAAGGCCGCCTCAAACCGGGCGACCGTTTGGCTTCAATGCGTGAGTTGACCCACCAGTGGGAATGCACCCAGGGCACTATTCAGCGCGCCTACCAGGAACTGGCGCAGCAGGGCCTGCTGGTCAGTCGGGCCGGCAAGGGAACGCAGGTTGCCGGGAATATCGACCCGCTGCTGATGCGCGCCCAGGGCCCGCTGCGCCGCGCCAGCCTGGTGCATCAGGCCGAGGCATTCTTATTAGAGGCACTCACCGCCGGTTTTGGCCTGGGCGAGATCCAGGAGGCCTTTGAACTGGGCCTCGACCGCTGGCGCACGCTGCAGGCAGCGGCCCACCCTGCGGCCGAACGCCGCATACGCTTTGCCGGCAGCCACGATTCGGCGGTTTCGTGGCTGGCCAATCATTGGGCAGAACTGGCCCCCGGGACCGACTTTCAGGTCAGTTTTTCGGGCAGCCTGGGCGGGTTAATGGCCCTGGCCGATGGCCGGGCCGACCTGGCGGGCTGCCATTTGTGGGATGCCGAAACCAATCGCTACAATCTGCCCTTTATCCGCAAACTTTTTCCCGGCAACAAAATGGCCGCAATCCGCCTGGCGGACCGCCGCCTGGGCTTAATGGTGGCGCCGGGCAACCCGTTGGGCATTCAGCGGGTGGCGGACCTGGGGCGGCCTGGCCTGCGCTTTGTCAACCGTCAGAGTGGCTCTGGCACGCGCGTCTGGCTGGATGCGGCACTGCAGCGTGAGGGTCTTTCCGCCGGCGCGATTGGCGGATATGCCGTTGAAAAAGCCACCCATTCCGAGGTGGCGCGCGCGGTGGCGGAAGGCCAGGCCGATGTGGGGCTGGGGCTGGAATCGGCCGCGGCTGCCCTACGGCTGGATTTTGTATTTCTGGTGCAGGAAACCTATGATCTGGTGGCGCCCGCCGCCAGCCTGGAGGCCGCCCCGCTGCAAACCCTTGTGGCCTGGCTGGCTGGCGCGGCCGCCCACCAGCGCCTGGGCGAACTGGTGGGATATGAAACACATCAGACTGGCCTTATTCAATGGGTAGAGCCGCAATAGCCAGAAAGCGGAATCGGGGGTTAATCTCTGCTTTTGGGCGGGCGCAGGGTCTTTTCTTTGGGTTTCGATGATTTCTTTTTGGGGCGCGCATGGGTGGGCGTGCCCGCGTTGGGATTAAGCAGCAGGCTGAGCTGGTTGAGCGCCTGATTATCATATTCGCGCCGGCCGCAGACATCACAGCGCCAGGCGGGAAAATCTGGCACGGTGATCAGTTCGTCGCCCAGCCAGGTGAAATAGGTCACGAAGGCCCGGCGCATTTGTCCGGCCTGGCACTCGCTGCAGGGGAGGGTGAAGTCGAGGTTTTCGGTGGTCATGCGGTCTGTGCTGCGCTTTCTTGAACCAGTTTTACCCCGGCGCTGGTGCCCAGGCGCGTGGCGCCGGCCTGCAGCATGGCCAACGCATCCGCCAGGGTGCGGATGCCGCCGGCGGCTTTGACGCCCATCGCGTCTACCGGCCCAACCACGCGGCGCATCAATTCCACATCGGCCACGCTGGCCCCACCCGGGCCAAACCCGGTGGAGGTTTTCACAAAATCGGCGCCCGCGGCCTGGCACAGCAGGCAGGCCAGAATCTTTTCAAATGGACTCAAAAGGGCCATCTCTAAAATGACTTTGGCAATGGCGCCTTTCGCGTGGGCGGCCTGCACCACGCCCTCAATATCCGCCAGCAGCGCCGCGGTCTGGCCGTCTTTGAGCAGCCCGACCGGGATCACCATATCAATTTCCTGCGCGCCCTGGCGAATGGCCTGGTTGGTTTCAAAAACTTTGGTGCGGGTGGGCACGGCGCCCAGGGGGAAACCAACCACCGTGCACAGCTTGACGCCCGAATCACCCAGTTGGCGGTGGGCAGCGCGCACAAACAGCGGGTTGATGCACACCGCCGCGAAATGGTAGCGGGCGGCATCGCTGCACAGCGCGCTGATCTGAGCCGGGGTGGCTTCCGGCTTGAGGATGGTCGAATCGATCCACTGTGCCAGGTTGCCGGGTGCTACCCGCCCGTTGGCGGGGAAGGGTGGCAAAGCACTTTCATAGGCGTGCGCGCGTTCGAGCAGTTCAGAGAGGTGGGTATTCATGTTAGTTGGCGGCATTGACGATTAACGGTTGCGATAGTAATCTGGCCTGGTCGAAGGGCCAGTAGATCACCAGGGCTTTGCCCACCACGTTTTCGAGCGGCACAAATCCCCAGGAATGCGAATCGGACGATTGGTTGCGGTTATCTCCCAGCACAAACAACTGGCCCTGCGGCACGGTCCAACTGCCGGTATACTGTGGCGCCGCGGAAATGTACGGTTCCGTGAGGGCCCTGTTGTTGACAAACACCGTATTATTCTCGACGTTGATCACATCGCCGGGCACGCCGATCACACGCTTGATATAATCTTCGCGCGGGTCCTGCGGGAAGTGGAAAATGACAATATCTCCACCGCGAATATCGCTGAGCTTATAGGCCAGCTTATTGACCAGAATAAATTCACCCGGCTGCAGGGTGGGCAGCATGCTGATATTTTCCACCCGCACCCGCGCGATAACGCTGTCGATTAGGAAATATAAAACCACCGCCAGCACAATCGTCTGGATGGTTTCTGTCAGAAACGTCAGCCAGGCCGGGCGCCCGTTGTGCGGCACCTGACCGGAATCGGGGAGTTCTTCAGTACGAAAATTTTGCAGGTTGTTATCCATTCCATTAATGACCTTAATTTCATTATAAATCCCGATGGTGGGGAACACAAGGGCAATTGCTTGACAAGACCTTAGAGTACAGTTAGAATGGGGCCGGTAACAAGTTGCCGAGTTAGCTCAGTTGGTAGAGCATGCGACTGAAAATCGCAGTGTCCGCGGTCCGATTCCGCGACTCGGCACCAGAAACAAAGCAGGTGCAAAACGCCTCTCTTTCCCAAGCGTTGCGGGGAAAGAGAGGCGTTTTGGTGGGTTCTTTTCTCGCGCGGCGGCGGCCTTTTTTTATCTGTTACAATACGCGTATGAACAAGCGCTTCATTGTTTTGCTCCTGGGGGCGCTCATCTTGCTGGGAACCGCGGCTACGCTGTTTTTATCCAGCCGCGCGGTGACAATCACTGAAAACGGTCAGGCACGCCGGGTGAATAGCGTGGCGCTGAACGTGGGCTGGGCGCTGCACGATGCCGGGGTCGCGCTGAGCGACCAGGATGAAATTTCGCCGGCGCTGAGCGCGGCCCTGCCCTGGGCCGGGGCCGAAATTACCATCCGCCGGGCGCACGCGGTGCACCTGTGGCTGGGCAGCGGCGAGCCGCTGAAATCGTGGTGGACCACCGAACGCGTGCCCGCGCAACTGATCGCCGCCGCCGGGGTCACCCTGGGCGAGGCTGACCAGTTGTTGTGGAACGGCGCGCCCGTGGCGCGGGATGCCCCCCTGCCGCAAGCCGTGGAATACTTGCTGCAGGTGCACCGCCCGCAGCCGGCTGTGCTGCGGGTGAATCAGGCTGAAAACCGCCTGGCCCTGTTTGGCGACACGGTGGGCGACGTGTTGTGGGCGTTGGGGCTGCGCGTGACGGTGCTGGATGCGCTCTCTGCGCCCTATAACGCCCCGCTGGCGCAGACGCCCGCGCTGACGCTCAAGCCGGCGCTGCCCTTTCGGGTGCAGGTGGATGGCAAGGAGCGGGTGGGGCGCTCTACCGCGGCTACCGTGGGTGAGGCGCTGGCCCAGGTGGGCGCGGCCCTGCAGGGGCTGGATACGGTGACGCCCGCCGAAGACCAACCCCCGCCCGCCGATGGCCGGGTGCGGGTGGTGCGGGTGCGCGTGGAGATCGAGCTGAAACAAACCTTATTACCCTTCAAGAGCGAGCAGGTGGCCGACCCCAACACCGAACTGGATCAGCAAAGCGTGGTGCAGGTGGGCCAGCAGGGGGTGCAGTTGGCGCGGGTGCGGGTGCGTTTTGAAGATGGGCGCGAGGTTTCACGCCAGAAGGAGACGGAATGGGTGGCGGCTCAGCCGCGCAACCAGAAGATCGGTTACGGCACCAAGGTGGTGATCCGCACCCTGGATACCCCCGACGGCCCGATTGAATACTGGCGCAAGGTCACGGTGTATGCCACGTCCTTTGCGCCGTGCAAATTCATCCCGTTCATCGGGCGCTGCAGCTATACCACGGCCGCCGGGTATCCCCTGCAGAAAGGTGTGATCGGGGTCGGCGAGGCCTGGTACCGTCTGATGAAAGGCTGGGGTGTGTACGTGGCGGAGTATGGCGCGGCCCGTGTGGGCGATTACGGTTACATTCCCGGGTTCTGGGTGGACCTGGGCTACAGCGATGCCGATTTTGTGAACTGGCACCGCAACACAACATTATATTTTTTGACACCGGTTCCTGCGAATATACCATGGGTATTACCGAAATAGATCTACCGCGTCTTGAAGTCTCTGGCCTGCTGCGCCAGTATGGGCTGACCCCCAAGAAGGGGCTCGGTCAAAATTTTTTGGCCGACCCGGCCGCGCTGCGCACTGTGGTGGGCGCTGCCGATATTCCCGCTGAGGCGGCCGTGTTGGAAATCGGCCCCGGCCTGGGGCATCTCACGCGCTACCTGGCGCGCGCCGCGCGCCGGGTGGTGGCGGTGGAGCTGGATGGGCAGCTCATCCCGGTGCTGGCGAGTGTATTGGCAAATTTTCCCAACGTGCAGGTGGTGCAGGGCGATATTCTGGAAGTGGACCCGGCCCAGCTGATGGCTGAACCCGGCTACCTGGTGGTGGCCAACATTCCTTACTATATCACCTCGGCGGTCATCCGCCACCTGCTGGAAGCGCGCCACCAACCGGCGCGGTTGGTGCTCACCGTGCAGTTGGAGGTAGCCCAGCGTATTTGTGCCGCGCCCGGCGATATGAGCCTGCTGGCGCTGAGCGTGCAGGTGTACGGCAAAGCGCGCGTGGTGGCACGCCTGCCCGCCGGAGCATTTGTCCCGTCGCCCAAGGTCGATTCGGCCGTGGTGCGGGTAGACCTCTATCCCCAGCCGCTGATTCCGGCGGAGCAGATCGAGCGCTTTTTCCGGCTGGCGCGGGCGGGGTTCAGCCAGAAGCGCAAGACCCTGCGCAATTCACTCTCGGGTGGGTTGAGCATCACCGCCGAGCAGGCCGCGACAACCCTCGCCGCCGCTGGGATTGACCCGCAGCGCCGCGCCGAGACCCTGAGCCTGGATGAGTGGAGCCGCCTGGTGCTGGCGTCCGTGGAAACCCTGCCGTCTATTGCCTGAACTGAGATTTAGGGGATTAGAGGGCCCGAACCCGCTTCCTGGCACCAGCACCCGGGGCTGGTGCCGAATACCCGAAGGGGCAGGTGGGCAGGTGGACAGGATTGTAAGCCATCCTGATCATCCATTCATCCGATAAATCGCGGTTCAGACACAGGCTTTCTTATAAGTCGCGGTACATGCCCGGCAGCTGCCAGGTGCGAACGGCCGCTTCGACCTGGATACGGAAGTTCATCTTCGATTTTCCCCAGCGCCGGTCGGCAAAATAAATGGGAATTTCTTTAAAATGAAAGCCCAGTTTGATGGCTACATAGCACATTTCCACCTGGAATACGTAGCCATTGGAGCGGATGTGCTCGAGCGGCATGGCGTTGAGCGTTTCGCGCTTCCACATTCTGAAGCCGCCCGTGACATCACGCACTTTCAGACCCAGGATGGTGCGCGCGTACAGATTGCCACCTCCCGAAAGCGTCTTGCGCCACAGGGGCCAGCGCTCATCGACGCTGCCGCCCGGAACATAGCGCGAGCCCACCACGACATCATTGTTGGGTAGCAGTGCGGCCATTTCCACCAGCTTTTCAGACGGATGCGAGAAATCGGCATCCATCTGTACTACGGCCTCGGCGCCCTGGCGCAGGGCCTGCTGAAAACCCTGGATATAAGCGCTGCCCAGGCCCATTTTGCCGGGGCGGTGCAGCACATCCACCCGGCCGGGGTGGAACTGCTTCTGCTCTTCGGCCAGCTTGCCGGTGCCGTCGGGGCTGTTATCATCGACCACCAGCAGCGAGAGGTCTGGTAGGGGAAGCGAAAATAAAGCGGAAACCAGTTTGGGCAGGTTTTCCGCTTCGTTATAGGTAGGAATCACAACGGTTATCTTCAATGAACATTCGGGCGGTAAAGACGCTCGACCTCCATCTTGAATTGATCCAGGTCTGACCCGGTAAATTTTGCGGCGGTCAGTTCAAAGGCTTCCACAGTCAGGCGCTGTTTGCGGATTGCTTCAGATCCGCGATCCTGGTCGCGATAAAAGTAATCAAACGATTGATCCAGGCGCTTGCGCGCGCGCTCTTTGAGCGTTGCCAGGTTGGCAGGTTGGGTCAGGATCAGAAAATCGCATGGGGTGAGCTGTCCCAGAAAATCGGCGGGCTTGCCGTTTTCGCGCAGGGTATCTTGCAGCATGATCGAAACCGCGCGCAGTAAATCATCTGAGGCCACAAAGCCATAAGTCTCGCGAAAGGCATCCAGGTTGCGCATGGAAATTACCAGCAGGGCCCAGTTGCTTTCATTCAGGCAGTCTGCCAGGCGCTCGTTCACCAGGTAGCCTTCCGGCAAGCCAGTGATGGGGTTGGTGAGGGTGCCGCGCCGGGCGCGCTGCAGGGTATTGCGCACGCGCAAGCGCAGTTCCTGAATATCAAAGGGTTTGGTGATGTAATCGTCGGCGCTCAGTTCCAGCCCGGCCAGGCGGTCTTTGCGTTCGCGCTTTTCAGTCAGGAAGATGATGGGCAGGGATTTGGTTTTGCGCGAAGCGCGCAGGCGGCGCGCCACTTCAAAACCATCAATATCCGGCAGGCGAATATCCAGAATCACCAGATCGGGGCTGCTGGTTTGGGCGGCGCGCACCCCATCTTCACCCCAGTTGACCGTCAATACCTCGTAGCCCTGAATGCGAAAATAGGCATTCAGCATATCGGCGATGTCCAGGTCGTCTTCAACGATCAACAGGGTGGCTTTTTCGTCTTCCACTGCGCTGCCTATGAAACTGGCTCTTTCCAAATAATAAACTGGCAGTTTTCGTCGCCGCAGGATTTGGCCGTGGACTGATTCACGCGGAACTCGTTGCCACCCGAAACCCACTTCAGACTGGAATGCAGCAGTCCGGCAGCGTAGTTGCAGGCCGGTTTATCGGTATGGCGCCCCCAGCACACCGGGCAGCGGTGAATGGTATAAATGAAGTGATCGGGTTTTTCCTGCACCGTGCTCAATTGGTCGCTGGTCTGGGTAAAAATCTTGGCCATGGCCGGCAGGCCGATGCGCAGCTTGATTTGCTGTGGCAGCACCTTAAAAGCCAGGTCGCCCACGCCCGCCAGGGCGCCAAACTGCTTCAAGCCATCGTCGAAGGTGGCCCGCCCGGCGCGTTGGGCCAGGCTGCGCCCGCCGCGCTGGCCAAACATCACTTCCAATGCGCCGCTAATGGCTGAAAAATCGGAAAAATCAAATTTCCGCTCCAGGTTGTCTGGCGGCAGATTTTCAATCATATCTGTCAGGCTCGCCAGGTTTAATATCGCATTTAAGCCATTGGGGCCCATGACTTCTCTCAGGGCCAAAATGGCGATGCGCGCAAATTTGTAGGGGTAATACAGGCCGCTCTTTGGAATCGGTTCCATAAAAGTATCCTACGTCAAATCAGTTTTTTGAGATCTTCAGTTGCGCGGCGCATATCCAGGAAGATTAATCCCAGTTTTGCCTGTTCGCGGGAGAGGGCAGTCAAAACGGCATCTTCCCCAACGGAAATCAGGATCACGTAGCCCCCAACGCCCTTGATCAACACCTGTTCCAATGAGCCGCGGCCCAATTCGCTGGCAATGCGCTCACCCAGCGATAACATAGCGGCCGACATCGCCGAAACCCGGTCTTCTTCAATTCCCTGCGGCAGGGCCGAGGCAATTGTTAGACCGTCCACGCTGACGATCGCGGAGGCCTCGATGTCTGGGGATGAGGCTTGTAGTTCACGCAGGCGGTCAACCATCAATTGCGTACGAGTCTTCGTCAAGGTCGTGCTCCTTCGGGGGTGCCCCCCTCTTTTATATAAAAACAACTTTACCTTAATAATTTAGCACAGCGCTGGTGAAGTGTCAAGCAATGCAGCGCGCCAGCACATATCAACTATGCAAGGCTGGCGGCTTATTTGGTATACTCAGCCGCATGGATTTTTCAACGCTCTTGATTGACCTCGATGATACGGTGTATCCCAAAGAATCAGGGGTGTGGCAGGCCATCCGCGAGCGCATCGATCAATACCTGGTGCAGCATTTTCAACTGACACCGGTCGCTGCCCGGCAGTTGCGCCAGGATCTGTTTATGCGCTACGGTACCACCATGCGCGGCTTGCAGGCTGAATATCAGATCGATGAGGATGAATTTTTGGCCTATGTGCACCATGTGCCGTTGGGTCAGTTCTTGCAGCCCGCTCCTGAATTGGCGCATATGCTGGCGGGATATTCCCAGCGTAAGATGATCCTGACCAATGCGGATAGCGCGCATGCCCGCCGCGTGCTGGCTGTGTTGGGCTTGAGCGCCTGTTTTGAGCAGATCATTGATATCAAGGCGATGGCGCCCTACTGCAAACCCATGCCTGCCGCTTTTGGGCTGGCGCTAAAAAGGGCCGGCGAAGCCGATCCGGCGCGCTGTGTGCTGGTGGACGATGCGGCGGGCAACATTGAAGGTGGGCGCGCCGCGGGCTTCTTTGTGGTGCGGGTGGCAGACGAGGCGGACCCGACAGCGCACGCAACCATTGCGCGCCTGGCCGACTTGCCGCGGGTGCTGCCCTTTGCGGGCGGTTGATGCCCGTTGGCCGGCACAGGAAAAGAACAGCTTCTACAACACCTGCCAAATTCATCTTTGATTAATTCTGGCATGGTAATCTTGAACTCAATCGGGTAACTATGTTCTCTTGAGGAGCATTTATGCAGTCCAAAACAACTCAAATCATCTTAGGGGTCGTGGTCGCTATTTTCCTGCTGGGCGGCGCTTTTTCTGGGGGCGTGCTGGTAGGATGGATGGTGCCGGTCCAAAGTAAGACCAGTGCGGGCAACCCGCCGTTCCTATCCACTGCCCTGCCTTCCACCATCACCGTCGCGGGCACCTCGGCCGCTCCTGTCGATACCCAGACGCTGTTTAAGCCGTTCTGGGAGGCATGGTCTATGATTCACACGGAATATGTGGATCAGCCGGTGGATGATCAGGCTTTGATGCGGGGCGCCATCAAAGGCATGATCGACTCCTTGGGCGATACGCACAGTTCTTATTGGGACCCCAAAACCTACCAGTCGGCTACCGCGCAATTAACGGGCGAGACGTATGAAGGGATTGGTGCGTGGGTGGATGTGACCGGTGAGTTTCTGAAGATCGTTTCTCCCATGCCCAATTCACCCGCGTTTAAGGCCGGCATTAAGACCGGTGATCTGATTATCGCGGTGGATAAGGAAGATATGACCGGCACACCTGGCGATATTGTGCTCAAGCGGGTGCTGGGCCCGGCGGGCACGAATGTGGTGCTGACGATTGCGCGCCAGGGGGTGGAAAAGCCATTTGATGTGACCATCACCCGCGCCAAAATTACCACCCCACAGGTGGATGGCAAGCTGCTGGATAATAATATTGCCTATATCCGGCTTTACACCTTTGGCGACCTGACCTCCCCCGATCTGCGCAAATATCTCACAGAGCTGCTGGCCAAGAAACCCGCCGGCCTGATTCTGGATTTGCGTAACAACGGCGGCGGTTGGTTGGATACCGCCATCACTGTGGTTTCTGAGTTCATCAAGCCGGGCGCGATTGTGATGTATGAGCAGTATGGAGATGGTACGCGCACCACGTATAAGGCAAAAGCCGGCGGGTTGGCCACGGATATTCCATTGGTGGTTTTGATCAACGAAGGCTCGGCTTCGGCCTCCGAAATCACCGCAGGTGCGATTCAGGATCTGGCGCGCGGCAAACTGGTCGGCGTAAAATCCTACGGCAAGGGTTCGGTGCAGCATATCACCCAGTTGAAGGATGATGGTGGTGCGGTGCGTCTGACCATTGCGCGCTGGTTGACGCCCAAGGAACGCCAGATTAACAAGGTTGGCCTGACCCCCGATGTGGTGGTGCCGCTCACCGATGACGACATCAAGAATGGCCGCGACCCGCAGTTGGATAAGGCCGTGGAAATTTTGCTGTCGAGCGCAAAATAAGATTAGCTCGATGATCAGGAGCGGATATGGGTAGAACAATATCCGCTCCTGAAAAGATAGAGGTACTCGTTTTTTCCCGGGGAAAAGCTTATGGAACGTAAGCAGTTTTTCTACATTATCCTGCTGCTGATTGTGGCCGCCGGTTCGGGTTTGGTTGGCGCAGTGGGCGGTGGGGCAGTGGTTTTCCAATATATGCGCTCACAACCCACCCCATCCGCGGTTGCGGCGGTAGTGAAGCTTGCGCCCACGGCGCTGCCAGTGGCCGCCGCCACCAATGCCCCAGCGCTGCAGCCGGCGGCGCGCATCGTGGTCTCAAGTATTGAAATCGAGACGGCCATCACGCGCGCGGTAGAAAGCGTGGGCCCGGCTGTGGTGACGGTGCTGGCTAAGGCAGCGGATACTCGCACGCGCTTTGGGGTGGCTTCGGGAGGCGTTTCCAGCGGCAGTGGGGTGATTATTTCCAGCGAAGGCTATGTGCTGACCAACAACCATGTGATTGAGGGCGCGCAGAGCTACAGTGTGGTGCTGGCCAATGGGCAGGAGATTCCGGCAACCTTGATCGGCGCCGATCCTTATTCGGACGTGGCGGTGGTAAAACTCGCCGGCAAGGTGCCTGCCACGGCGTCTTTTGGTAATTCTGATGTTTTGAAGCCGGGAGAAACGGTGATCGCGATTGGATCACCGCTGGGCGATTTTAAGAACACCGTCACCGCCGGCGTGATCAGCGCGCTGGGGCGCAGCCTGGATACGGGGCAGGGCTTCTTGCTGGAAAATATGATCCAGACCGATGCCGCGATCAACCAGGGTAATTCTGGTGGACCGCTGGTGAACCTGGCCGGGCAGGTGATTGGGATTAACACACTTATTCTACGCGGCGGCTCAAGTGCCGGCAGCGTAGTCGAAGGCCTGGGTTTCTCCATCCCATCCAGCACGGCTCAGGCGGTGGCCACCCAGATCATTCAAAAGGGCGCGGTAGTGCGGCCCTACCTGGGGATTAAGTTCCAATCGATCGACCCGCAGATTGCCCGCCGGTACAGCTTACCGGCACAGTGGGGCGTTTACGTCACCCAGGTGGATCAGGGCAGCCCGGCTGCCCAGGCCGGAATTCGCCAGGAAGACATCATCGTCCAGATCGGTGATTTTCCGCTGGATGAAGGCCGTCCATATGCCAACGCGTTGTTTAATTACAAGGGCGGTGACACGGTGCAATTGACCCTGTATCGCGGCAATGAGCGCCTTACGCTCAAGGTGACCCTGCGGGAAAGCAGCAACTAAACCGTGGTGTTCTCACCGGCCAGTTGGCGCAGCTTGAGGCTGATCTCGCGCCATTGAATTTTAGAAATGCCCAGCTTCTGGCGGATTAAGTCGTGATCCATGCCGGCGAGCCAGTCTTCCAGGGCGCTGGTCCAACGGCACATGTCAAACGACAGGTGCTTGGACAGCCCGGCTTCTTTGCCGATATCTTCCAGTAAATATTCCAGACGGCGCGGCGACCAGGGGAAAACGGTCTCGCGTGGCTGGTACTGCGCCAGGTATTCCTGATAAGCAGTCACCCAATCCGCGGGCAGCTCAATTTTGCGTTCCTTGTAACGATTGGCCGCGCTGGCATAGCGCACAAACAGAATGGGTCCGCCCGGCGCCAGCAGGTCGATATGATTGATATCGATGGCCAGGCATTCACCTTTTTTAATGCCGGTCGCCAGCAGCAGGCCCAGCAGGGCCGCGTGGCGCGCATCCGGTTTTTTAGCGGTGCGGTAGGCGCCGGCTACCTCGAGTACCTTTATGTGCTCGGCCTCAGTCAGCACCTCAGCCAATGGGCTGATGACCGACTGCTGCAGGACTTTTTCTGCCGGGTCGGCGGGCAGCGAACCGCTGCGCTGCAACCAGCGGAAGAATGCCTTGATGGCGGTAATGCGGCGCGAGAGGCTTTTGGGACTGCACGGCACGCCGCGCCCGCTTTGCAGCCATTGTAAGAAGTTGTTCAGGTCGCGGGTGGTAATCGCGCCCAGGGTGCGGTCTGGTGGAAGATAGGTGCAGAGCAGTTTCAGGTCGCCCAGGAAGGATTTGATGGTGTAAGGCGAGCGGTCCTGGTCTTGCAGGAAAATTTCCCACGCGCCCAAAGCCGGCAGCAGGGCGGTCTGGCTGGTGATATGGGTGGCGGCAGGTTGGTTGGTCATGCAGTTTACCTCACGTGAGTGGTTTAGTTTGCGTATAGATGAACAGGCCCAGTATAGCAGACCTCAGGCGCAATGTCAAACCAGGTGGAGGTAAACCAGGTGGAGGTAAAATTGCATATCGTCCAATTTCAATTTGACCTATTGTGACGGTCGCGGGTCATGTCAACTGTCCGGTAGCATTCAGTGAAGTAGCCTTACCAAACCAAATATATCAATGCCCTGAATTCCGCCTGAAAAAAATTGCAACTTGCGCGCCGATGAGAAGGCTCATGCGCCTGGCTCCGGGTATAGCGAGCGGGGCCGGTTTTTATGCCGGCCCCGTTCAGTTTGACATTTTGTGGTTTGATCTCAGGGGGTAAAGACGGCCTGCATAATCACCTGGCGGATCAGGGCGTCGTTCGGCAGCAGCACCATCGCACCACTGCCAGGCACGACCCAGTTGGCCACCTCGCCCGGCCCAATGGAATAGCGCCGAATTTTCGTGCGGTCGCTGATGAATTGCGAGGCGATGGGGGCAATGTTGGCCACATCACTGAGCGACAGGTTGGTTTCCACATTCTTCTGGTAGGTATTGAACAACTCTGGGATGCGGCTGATGGCGTTCAGGCTCATCAGCTTGTTAAAGGTGCCCTGCAGCACCTCCTGCGAGCGCCGCTCGCGGTCAAAGTCGCTGGTTGAGTAGCGCGAGCGCACATACCACAGCGCGAATGCGCCGTTCATGAGAGTGACGCCCGGTTTAATGGTGCAGTAGCCTTTGATATTGATCGGGATATTGCTGCTGCACTGATCGGTCAGAGTCTGGCTGGCGGTCACATCCACCCCGCCCAGGTTGTCGATGATCTGGGTGAAACCGTTAAAATTGGTCATCACGTAATGGGTGGGGCGTATGCCAAAATTGCTCTCCAGCGTGCTGGCCATCAGGCTGAAGCCGCCGTAAACCATGGCGGTATTGATGCGGTTTGCGCCCCAACCTGGCAGGTTCACCCACAAGTCGCGCGGAAAGGAAAGCACCGTAGCGCTGCCGTTCTTGGTATTGATCGACACCAGCATGATGATATCGGTGCGGAAGCCGCCGCCCGGGCGGGCATCTGAACCCAATACCAAAATACGCACCTGACCATCCGGATAGCGGCCCAAGGCGGGGCGTCCGGCGGGTGTGGGCGGAAAAGTGGGCTGGGCGGTGTTGGCCGGTGTGCCTGCTGTGACCGGTGTGCCTGCCGCCTTCGTGGAAGACCCGGGCGTGGCCGTGCCGGTAAGCTGGGCTACCTGGGCCGTGGCGGTGGAGGGGTTCGCCGGGCGTGGGGTGGCTGTGGCCGGTTGGAAGGGCGTAGGCGTGGCCGTGGCGTTAGGGTCCGCGGTCATCAAGCGGTACGAATGGGCGGAGGATGAGCCTCCCGCCGGTTGGGGCAGCGTCGCAAACGGAATGGAGCAACCCTGAGTGACGATAAGCAGTATCAGCAGGACAAAAATTCGTTTAGTCATAGGCTTTAAGAATCAATTCCCCGTTGGGGTAAAAGTGGAAGTGGCTGTTGGAGTAGACGTTGGCACCGGTGAATTGGTTCCGGTCGAGGTCGGGGTGAGTGTCCTGGTGACGGTTGGCGTGAAAGTGGCCGTAAAAGTGGGGGTAAACGTGGCGGTGAAGACCGGGGTAAACGTGGCGGTGAAGACCGGGGTAAAGGTGCGCGTGGCTGGGATGGGGGTAAAGGTCGCGGTGGATGGCTTGCTGGTGGGGATCAGGGTGCGAGTGGCGGTCGGGGGCACGGGGGTGGCGCTAAGCGTAGCGGTATAGCGTGGGGTCACATTGGGCACATACAGAATTTCGCCGGCGCGAATGATGCTGCTCCAACCCAGGCAGTTGGCCAGTTGCAGTTCGGGCACACTGATGCTGAAAATGGTGCTGAGCCGGAAGAGCGTATCGCCCAACTGCACCGTATAACGCACCCAGCCGCGCGGTGCGCCGCAGCGCACCGGGGTGAAAGAAGGGGTTACGCTGGCCGTTACTGTGACCGTGTTCGTGAGCGGCTGCGGGGTCTGGCTGGGAGGCAGGGGCGGCAAATAGAGCTGTTTGTTGGCGACCAGAGTGGTGCTGACCAGACAGTTCTTCTCCATCAGCAGTTCCCGGCTGACGCCGCGCGCTTCGGCCAGGGCAGTTAGCGTATCGCCGCCGGCAATGGTGATGCGCTCCCAGCCTGATGGCGTGGAACAAATTTGGGTCGCGGGTTTTGCGGTGGCGATCACCAGGCGGCTGGTGGGGGTGGGGCGCGGCGTGGTGGTGGCAAACCCTGGGAAGAAGGTCTCCAGAGTGACGGGCGGTTCGGCGGTAGGCGGTTGGGCAGCAGAGGGCAGCACCATGCCCTCGGTCAAGGCCAGCGCCATGGCACCCACCACCAACAGGGTGGTGGTGAGGGCAGCCCCTATTCCGATCAACGCGTCCCACAGGTTTTTCATACGTTTCCGATCACGGTTTCGCCGGCTGGTTTAGGATTCACAGGCAGCAGTACGCTAAAGGTAGTGGTTTTCCCGGGATCACTTTCGACCCAAACGCGGCCGCCGTGAGCTTCGGTGAGTGTTTTGGCGATGGATAGGCCCACCGCGGTATCGCCAATGCCCTGGATCAACGGGTTGTCGGCGCGGTAGCGGCGCGCGAAAACCCGCGACAGGTCCGCCGGGTCTACACCCCCCCCAGTATCTGTGATCTGGAATAGCAGATAGGGGTCGGCGGTGTGCTGATTATCCATGCGCACCTTAAGGCTGATGGTGCCGTCTACCGGGGTGGCAGCACCGGCATTTTGCAGCAGGTGCACCAGAATTTGCTGGATGGCATCGCGGTCGGCGTGCAGTTCGGGCAGTTCTTCGGGCAGGTCAACCTGCAGGGTGATGGCCTTTTCCTGCAATTGGGCGCGTGTTTCACTCACCGCCTGGTCGATTGCTGTGCTGGCCTGAATAGAATGTGCCACCAGCCGCAATTTGCCGTGCTGAAGCGCGGTCATCTGTACCAGGTCGTCCAGAATGGTGCGCATGCGTTCAATCGAGGCTTTCACCCGCTCCAAAAACTTACGCTGCAGTGCGCCTAAAATGCCCGCCGACTCAGACAGCAGCAGATCGGTATATCCGATGATGGAAGCCATGGGCTGGCGCAGTTCTTGTGCAATCGATGCCACCACCTCGCGTTCCTCGTTCATTAATTTGACCGGTTGGTCGACTTTTTTCTGCAAGGTCAGGATCTGGATATTGGCATCGGCCAGTTGATTTTGCAGGCGGGCTGTTTCTTTCATGGCCTGGCGCAGCTCTTTTTCCAGGTACACCGTTTCGGCCATGGAAGGCTGCCGGCTGGCTGTGCTGCTTGGGGTGTGTTGGCTGAGGCGTTCGTTTTCGGCCTGCAGGCCGGCGATAGTCTCCTGGGCCTCTTTTTGCACCGCCAGCAGTGCCTCTAACTGGGGGTGTGCCGGCTGCTGCTGCGCGTGGGTCAGTTCCTCGCCCAGGCGGCGGTTGTCTTTGGCGGCCTGCTCCAATTGTGCTCGCAGCAGTTCCAGCTCGGCCAGGCCGGCGGATGACTGAGCCGCCGCCGCCTCGCTTGCGAGCGTGCGTTGCAAGATCTGTACCATCGGCTCGACCGTCGCCGCAAAAAAGGTCTGGTCGTCGCCGGTCCAATTGCGGTTGGAATAGGGGGAAAGCAGCAAAAAGCCCCCCAGATTTTTTTGTGGGGTCGCCAGCGGAATGAGCAGCAGGCTGCCCACGCTGGCCAGACCAAATTGCTCGCCGAGAGCTTTGAGATCCGCGTTCATGCTGCCGGTTTCCAGGCGGTAGGCCCGCGCGCGCTGCAGGGCTGCGGCAAGTGCGGGTATCCTTTCGCGTTCGAAGATCATCCCGGGAATTTCTTCTTCACGGATCAGGTCATACCCGCAGCGAAAGACGACGTTGCCGGATGGCCCGGGGTCTGCCAGGAAAAAGCAAATATCGGCGAGCATGGTTTGCGCCACGGCATGGGTAAAAATGGCAGGCAGGCCGGCGGGGTCGGTTTGGGCGGCCACCGCCAGCCAGGCGTGCACCGCGCGCGGGTCGGCGCCGTAGCGCCGGCGTTCACGGATCGCGCCGATTTTGGATTCGCCGCCCGGGTTGGGGATATGAATGACAGGTTTGGCAGCCGTGGCTGGCGCGGCCTGGGCGGGCAACATGCGCTGGGCCAGGGCCGGTAGCAGCGGAAAACTGCACAACTGCGCCAGGCGCACAATTCCCGAAAAATCGCCAGCGGTAGGCCACAAAAATTGGACCGCGTGCCCGGCCAGGTTGAGCAACATAAAGCCCAGCCCAATGCCCCAGCCGTCGGGCCGGCGCAAAATGAGCACCAATAGGGCCACCAACAGCAGCCCCAGCGCGGCGGCTTCCCAGGCCCAGGCGAAGGCCGAGCCGTTAAAGGTCAGTGCAGGTGGTTGGCTGCCCCACTGGTTCAGGGTGAAGAAGAACATCAGGATCAGAACCAGGCTGCTCAAGCCCACCAGGGCGTCTGCCAGGCGCGCCGGGCGCGGAAACCCCCACAGCCAGGCGATCCACAGCAGGCTGAAAAGCGTCACCAGCCGGTCGAGCGGCGGTAAAAAAATATGCGGATTAGCCAATCCCTGCCAGGCCAGGCCGCTGGTGAGGAAGAGTACCACCTGGGCTGCCAGTACCAGACCCAGGCCAAACAAGGCTCGGGCCAGCGCTTCGGATTGCCCGGCGCGCCGGCTGATTAACACCCCCTGCAGGGCCGCGGTGATCGCGAAGGCCAGGACAATATGATAGATCAAATTGCCTGGCGGGTTGGTGAGTAGTGCGGTCATTTGTAGATAAAAGGTATCCATACCCTGTCCCTTGATATTGAAATTATAGCACGGTAAAGGTTGACAAATTTCAAAAATCCGGTAAAATATGACCTGTAATCAGGTAATGCCGAAGTGGCGGAATTGGCAGACGCGCTACGTTCAGGGCGTAGTGGATGTATTTCCATGAGGGTTCAAATCCCTCCCTCGGCACTGGAACCCCGCACCCGCGGGGTTCTTTTTTTTCTGTCTCCGGCTGTGCCCACTTCGGCTAATTAAAGCATCCTGCTCTTTTCTGGTGCAATTATTGCACCAGAATTAAAATGCACCTCATCCGCGGAGAGTGCTTGTCTCAAATCTCGATTTCAGGTAAGATAAACCTATGGAAATGCTGCGGTTGCGTAAAAAACAAATTTTGGTCATCGGCCTGTTGGGAGTGTCTTTCTTTCTTTTGATGGATTTGAACTCGCGTTTAACCGTGATGTTTCGCTCCACCAGAACCTATAATGAAATGAAGACCAGCATTTATCAGATAGAATCGACCAAGCAGGTTCTGTTAACGCAAATCGCCGTTGCCACATCCGACGATTTGGTGCGCCCTTTTGCCAGCAATGACCGCCATTGGTACCAGGAAAAAGATATTCCAGTCTACCCGGTGGTCGACCCTAATGCGACTCCGCAGTCTTATGTGCAGTCACCGCCCACCCCTATAGTGGTGGAGCACTGGCAAAAATGGTGGGCCTTGTTCTTTGGTGAATAATTGCGGGTTCCACCGCGGTGGTCCGGTGGGATAGCCCCCTGACATTGTTGAACTAACCCTGATAAGGAGCATAGAATGGATGTATTTCCACGTACCATGGTTGGCGGCGTCAGCATGCCGCGTATGATTATCGGTACCAATTGGTTCCGCGGGTATTCCCATACCAGCGCCGCCAAGGACAAATTCATTAAAGATTACCAATCGGTCGAGCGCGTCGCCGATATTTTGTGCGTGTTTCTGGAATACGGGATTGATGCCATTATGGGCATGGCGGCGCAGCCGACGGAAGATGCCTGCAAACTCGCCGAGGACCGCACCGGTAAGCGCATCATTCGGGTCTGGACGCCGTCGTTCAACCTGCTGCCCGGTGGCAGCCCAGACCAGGAACCGGAGCGCGTCTTTGACTTTTGCGCCAATATGGGCGGTACCTTCTGCCTGCCCCATCAATGTGTCACCGATGCCCTGTTGGACCGCCGCGCCGGTGTGATTCGCGACCTGGATGTGTATACTCGCATGATCCGCGAGCGTGGCATGGTGCCGGGTCTTTCCACCCATATGCCCGAAGCGGTGCGATATGCCGACAACCAGAATGCCGATGTGGAAACCTATATCCAGTTGTACAACGCGGCTGGTTTCTTAATGCAGGTGGAAGTCGATTGGGTGATGCGCATCATTCAGACCGCCAAAAAGCCGGTGATGACGATTAAACCGCTGGCGGCTGGGCGCTTGATGCCAATTGTGGGGCTGGCGTATGTCTGGAATACCATCCGGCCGATCGATATGGTGACGGTGGGTACCACCACCTGCGATGAGGCGCGTGAGCTGATCGATATTTCACTTGACTTGCTCAGCCACCAGGCGCCCGATTTTGAATTGCAAACCACACGCAGCAAGAAGTCATTGAACTAGATGCTGTGCGGTTAAAAAAGTGAGAGCGCGGGCTGGCAAACGCCAGCCCGCGCTCTCACTTTTACCAGGATTACTCCAGCAGCCGGCGCGCCTGGGCTGCGCTGAGGTCGGTCAGGCGGTGGACGATCAGGTCAGCCTGCTTCAGGTCGGCGGGTGGGTGGGTGGTCAGTACCGCCAGGCATTTCATTCCGCCGCGTTTGGCGCCGCTCACCCCGGCGGGGGCATCTTCGATCACCAGGCAGCGCGCGGGCGGTACGTCGATGAGCCCGGCTGCTTTCAGGAAGACGGCCGGGTCTGGTTTGCCGGGCAGCCCGTCGGCTGAGACCAGCGCGTCAAAATACGTCTGGATTTGCAGGCTATCCATCTGCGCCTGTATGTTTTCGGCTGGCGCGGATGATGCCACTGCCTGGCGGCAGCCCCAGGATTGAAAGCGTTGCAGCCAATCTGTCACGCCGGGCAGCAAAACCATATTGCCCGCGATGTGCTGGCGGAAGTAGATTTCTTTTTCGGTGGCGATCTCGCTGAGTTCCTGCTCGCTGGGCGGGCGTCCCAGGCTGTCGGTTAGTGCGGCGCGGTTGTTCTGGCCAAAGGTGCGCGTGAACATGGCCATCGTCAGGTCGATGCCGCGCTTTTGCATCGTTTTCTGCCAGGCATGAAAGTGCAGGAGGGTCGAATCGGCCAGGACGCCGTCCAGGTCCCACAAAATAGCAAAAGTCTCCGTCATAAAATACCTCGGTGAAAAACTGCCGCTCACAGGTTGTGGACCACGCACACGAAATGCACCTTCGGTGAAATGATCTTTCTTGCTCCGTGCCCTCCGTGACTGCCGCTCCCTGGCACCAGCGCCCAGGGCAGGTGTCGGCCACCCGAAGGGGTGCCGTGGTTAGATCATTTAAGGTTTAACCGGCCAATAATCTCACAGCCGCCGGATGGCGAGCAGGGTCATATCGTCGCTGGTGGGGGCGGTGGAACGGAATTCTGCCAGGCTGTCGACGATCGCGTTGAGCACAGCCTCAACATCCAGCCCAATGCAGCGCTGCAGCGTTTCCAGCAGGCGCCCGTCGCCATAGGCCTCATTTTCGGGTGAAAAACATTCGGTCACGCCGTCGGTAAACATCACCAGGCAGTCACCGGGCTCCAGCAGCAGGTGGTATTCTTCCAGCGGGCTGCTGCGCATCACCCCCATGGCCATGCCGCCTTTGGGCAACTGCTCGATGGTCTGGCTGCCGGCGCGCAGCAGCAGCGGGCGGTTGTGCCCGGCATTAGCATACAGCAGTTGGCCGGTTTCCGGCCACAGCATGGCATAGGCCGCGGTCACAAACATGCTTTGGGGCGTGTCTGCCACCAGCGGCTTGTTTACGCGTTCCAGCACGGCGGCCGCGGAACGCGCGCCGTTGGAAAAGGCGCGGATGAGGGTGCGCGCCACCGTCATATACAGGGCCGCCGGCAAACCTTTATCAGAAACATCGGCGATGGCCAGGCCCATGCGGTCACGCCCCAGCGGAAAAATGTCGTAAAAATCGCCGCCCACCTCACGCGCAGTTTGCCAGCGTGCCCCAATCTGCCAGCCAGGCACTTTGGGCATCTGGCTGGGCAGGAAGGTGGTTTGAATCTCTCGCGCCAGTTGCACTTCGCGCTCCAGGCGCTCGCGCACCACCATCTCCTGCACGAGGCGTTCATTCTGAATAGCGAGCGCGATCTGTTGGGTGATGCCGGTGATGATCTCCAGGCGGCGTTCCTGAAAATTGGTAGTGGAGGTGGTTTCTTTGGCCAGCATAATCCCCAGCAGTTCGCCCTTAACCGAAAGCGGGAACCCCAGCAACCATTCTTCGTCCTCTTCCAGGACGTCGGTTTTCATCCAATCAATCGGCAGGGGCAGCAGGTTAAGCCAGGCTGCCGGGCTGGAGAGATGGCCGGGAATTTTGCAGTAATGCGGGGCGTCGCTCATCTGCACCTGTTGCAGCAGCCGGAAGCTGCGCGCCGGATAGGTGGCAGTGCTCAGGGCCAACTCCAACTCGTGCGAACCGGCATAGACCTGGGCGGTGTAAAACAACTGCTGGCCCGGGCTCCACAGGCATATCGCGCAGGCATCAATGCCCACCAGAATGGGCATCAGGTGCACCACCGTATCCAGAATATCGCCCAGTTCGTTCTGACTGACCACCGCCTGGGCCGCCTGCAGCAGCACAGCGGTGACATAGGCCTCTTCCTGGCGGGCTTCCAGCAGGTGCATATTTTCCAGCGTTACCGCGGTCTGGTGGGCAATGCCCTGCAAGATGGAATGCGTCTGTTGGTCGAGCGCGCTGTGCGGGCTATAGAGATTGGCGGGTTGGTGGGCCACCATAAAAGCGCCCAGCAGCACATCGCGTGCCTGCAGCGGCAGCAGCACCAGCGTGCCCAGCCCGGTCAGGGCCGCGGCCGGCAGGTTCAGTTCGGCGGCGGCATCATTAATAAAAATGGTGGTGCGATCAGCGCGCAGGCGCGCAAAGGCCGGCACATCCTCTTCACGAAAGACCGTGCGCAGCGGTTTGTGATCCAATCCGTACCAGGCGTTGAGAATAAAGGCCTCTTGGGCTTCATCCCACAAAAACATGGCGCATTTCTTGATGCCCACCAGCAGGCGCGTCAGGCGCACCATCGAGGAGAGCAGTTCATCAATTGAGTTGACCGATTGGCTGGCTTCGGCCACCTGTAGCAGGATGGTGGAAAGCCACGCCTGGGTTTGAGCCGCGCTGTACAGGCGCGCATTTTGAATGGCCACCGCGGCGTAGCTGGCAAATGTGGCGATAATGGCGCGCGCCTCGGTGCCGTAACGGTTGGCGGTGGGGTGGGCCAGCGTCAGCAAGCCCAACGGCTGGTCGCCGGTGCGCAGTGGCGCGGCGATGGATGAATAATCGCTGGGGAAGCCCAGCGCGGCGCCCAACGGCCCATAGGGGTCCTGCGGGCCACGGATGATGGGCATGGGCTGGTCGATGACCGAGTTCAGCCAGATACGCACAGGCTCCGATTCGTTGCGGGCGCGCGTGATCGCTTCCGTGCTTACCCCGTGTACGGCTGCCAGTCGCAGGATATGCCCATTGGGGCCGGGCGCGCCATCCGGTTCTTCGATCAACCACACCGCCGCAGCGTCGCAAGGCAGGTTGCGCTCCATCTCGAGCAAAATGGTGTCCAGCAGGCGCTCGAGCGCCACGTTGCCGGAAAGCAGGCCGGCTACATCCCGGAAGCTGTCGCCCACCTGGCGGCGCCACTGCTCGCTGCGGTAAAGCGTGGCATTGTGATAGGCGATGGCGATACTGGCAGCCACCGCTTCGAGCAGTGAAACATCATCTGGCGAGAAGGATTGCGCCTGGCTGCTCTGCAGATCCAGCACGCCCAGCACTTCATCGCCGAAACTGAGCGGAATGGCCAGTTCAGCGCGGGTGTCATCGGGCGGCATTTCGCTGGGGCGGTAGATGGTATCGACGGAAACATCGTTGGCCAGGTAGGTTTCCCTGCTGCGCGCGGCATACGGAATAATCCCGGCGGGGGCATCCAAATCGTAGGCGATATCCAGCCGGCGCATCTCCTGGCTGCGCGCGCCGCTGCCGCTGAGGTAAAACACCTTGCGCCGCCCCGGGTGCACCGAAAACACATGTACGTAAGGGTAGCCAAAACGCTTCTGAATCACCTGCACCACTTCTTCCAGCAGGCGGTCCAGATCGAGGATAGAGGTGAGAATGCGGCTGACCTCAAACACGGCCGAATTGCGTTCGGCGCGCTGCTGCACTGCGCTGTACAGGCGGGCGCCTTCCACCGCCAGCGCAATGGCATCGGCCAGCGCGTGCAACACCAGCAGATCGTTGTCGTGAAAGGGGTCGCGGCGGTCACTTTGCACATCCAGCACACCCAGGATGTGCGCTTCGGTTTTGATGGGAATGACGGCCTCGGAGCGGGTTTTTTCCAACCCGGCCAGGTGGCGGAAGTTGGGGTTGTCTTTCACCTCGCCCGACACCTGTTCGACCCCGGTCTGCGCGGCGATGCCGATCATGCCTTCGCCCAGGTGCACCGTATAGCTCAGCGGCTGTTCGGCGCTGCGCGCCTGGGTGGCGCTGGCGCGGAACAGCAGTTCGTTGTGGCCCGGTTCCAACGTAAAAACGGCCACATGATAATAATGAAACGTATCCAGAATCAGGCGCGTCACCTGGCGGCAGAGCAGGTCCAGGTCGGTGAGGTTGGCCACCTGGGCACTGACCGAGCTGACCAGGGCCAGTTGTTCGTGGCGCCAGTTTTTCAGCGCGGTCTGGCGCGTCGATTGCATCGCCACCCCGGCATGCGCCGCCAGTGCCTCGAAAAAATTCCACTCCTCGGGGCGAAAGGGGGCCGCCTGCGTGCGCTGCGCGTATATCACCCCCAACAAGGCATCCTGAGACAGAATAGGAAAGGCGACCACGCGTGGGGCAAGGTTGGGCTCGCACACCGCGGCGTTTTCAGCGGTCTGGCAGGCCGGTTTGCGGCTGAGCGCCACCTGCCGCACCAGTTGGGGGATGGCGGCATCTGCCAGGGTGGGCGCGTCGGGCTCACCGGGCAGCGGATAGCTGGGCTCGCTCAGCCATACCTGGGCCTCGCAGCCTAGCAGCAGCTTCAGCGTATCCGCGATCAGGCGGCATTGAGCCGCGGCATGCGGTTGATTGAGTAACTGCTCTCCCAGGCCGAGAAACTTCTTCCAGTCTGGGCCGGTTGCCAGCCTGGGCGGGTTCATCAGGGTTTGCGCTCCAGGTGCTTGATCATGGTGACCAGGTTGCCGGTTTCGGGGCTGAATTCGAAGCGCACATCGTCCATCCATTTGCGCATGATATAGATCCCCAAACCGTGCGAGGGCCGTTTCTTGAGCGGAGCATGAATATCAGGTGCGTGAATGTTTTGCGGTTTGAAAGGTTTGCCGTGATCACGCAGTCGAATGACCAGCCCGGCTGCTTCCACCGAACACGAACATTCGATATCGCCGTGCCCTTCGCCGCCATAGGCGTGCTCGATGATATTCGAGCACGCCTCATCCACGGCGGTTTCCACCGAATAGACCGCAAAACTATCCAGCCCGGCATCTTGCGCGGCCTGCCGGATGAATTCTGAAATTTTTACCAGGTTTTCATACCTGCCTGGCAGGGTAATCGTTTTCATGAACGAGTTGGCAGTTCAGTGTTAGAAATTACCCACAGCGGTGAGTACATCGTCAAAAATCTGAAACAGGGTGGTGAAGCCGGAGAGATCCAGCGCGGCGTAGATGTTGGGCGGGAGGTTGGTGAGCACCACTTCGCCCCGGTTATAGCGCTTGCAGGTCTTTTGAGTGTTAATTAACACCCGCAGCCCGGCGCTGGAGATAAAATCGAGGCTGCTAAAATCCAAAATGATCTTAAACCGGCCTTGATCGGTGATGTTTTGCAGTGATTCGGAAAATTGGGGTGCAGTGGCGCTGTCGACGCGGCCAGATACCTTGACCACGTCACAGTGCTTATAGGATGTCACTTTTGTTTCCATGAACGTACCTCCGCCGGGGTTTGTATAGAAAATATTCCAAAATAAAACACAGCTTAAAAATCGGCAGGCAGCCCGCGCCGCCACCGTTTGAGCCGGTTGCTTGCACAGATTATATCATTTTTAGGCAAGCCCATGCCCCACTCGGAAATAGTGAAAGTGATATTTTGCGCAGCCAGCCGGGTTTCGCAGGGCAAGAAGAAAGGAGATTGAAAAGCGCTTGTTGTTCGCGCGTAAGACGCGCGAACAACAAGCAGAGTAAATTTTCCCCACACGGGTTATTCGAAGAAGTCCTTATCTTCGGGCGAGAGGTAGGGGGCCGCCTTCTCAGGGATCAGGTTGACACCCAGTCCGGGCCGGTCCCAGACCTCGATCAGGCTGTCCTGAACGATAGGATTGGGCAGCCCTTCGACGATCTCGTACCACCATTCGGGCCGCGCGACCGGGTATTCAAAGCCGATAAAGTTGGGCGGCATGGCGGCGCACACCTGCACCAGCCCGGCCAGCCCGATTACCCCGTCAAAGACGCCGTGAGGGGCCATCAGGATGCCGTGCAGGTCGGCGTATTCGGCGATCCATTTCAACTCCGCCAGCCCGCCCACATCCTCCGGGTCGGGGCCGACGACACGCACCGCCTGGCTCTCGATCAACTCGATGAAGTTCTGGCGCAGGTACATCTGCTCGCCGGTGTGGATGGGGGTGGTTGTGCTGCTGGTCAGGTCGCGGTAGGTTCGGGGCGAGGTGTAGGGGGTATAGTCGCCAGTGAGCATATCTTCCAGCCACAGCAGGTTATAAGGCTCGAGCAATTTGGCCGCCCGGATCGCGTCCGGCAGCATCCAGCCCGGCCCGCAGTCCAGCGCCAGCCCCACCTCGTCGCCCAACACGGCTTTCATCGCCTCGACGCAGGCCACGATATGTTTCAAACCCTTCTCGGTCATCGGGCCGCGGTTGCTGTGCGGAGCGCCTTCGTGCGTCTCGCCGTAGAGAAAACCGGGCACATCCCGCACCATTCTGCTGTGGTAGCTCATGCCCATCTTGACGAAGCCGAACTTCTCCGGCAGGGACTTCATCCAGGCCACCTCGGCGGCGTAATCCTCCGGGCTCGAGCCGTTCATCGGGCGGCGCATCCCCCCGTTGTAGACGCGCACGTGGTCGCGCACCTTTCCGCCCAGCAGCTTGTAGACCGGTACCCCCGCGGCTTTGCCGGCGATATCCCACAACGCCATCTCGATTGCGCTGACCGCCGTCCCCCAGGGCTTGAAACTGCCCATACGGCGGATCTTCATCATCACCCGCTCTACATTGGTCGGGTCTTCGCCGATCAGCCACTGCTTGTAGAACAGCACGTGTGGCTTGAGGTAGGGCTTGGTGTTCTCCCCCTGCCCCCAGCCGTCGATGCCGGCGTCGGTCACGATGCGAATGACCGGGTTCTGCCCGATGATCGCACATTTTAAATCGGTGATCTTCATATGAATTACCTCGTGAAGTGGAGTGTAAGCGAAGTATATCTGAATTCCAGGTCAATATAAAACAATCCTCTTCTTATCCTAATCATCCTTAATATCCTTACATCCTGTAATCTGAAACGGGATGGTGAGGTTGCCGATTCGCCAACAATATTTGTGGGAGACGCGTAGTGCAAAGGTTAGCCTGTCGTATAATGGAGTGAACTCAATCGAATTAAAGCTAGCGGCATGGAGTTGGGGCATGGTAAAGAATGCTTTTCTCCGTGTTCGCCGCTCCCTGGCACCAGCATCCAGGGCTGGTGCCGGCCACCCTTGGGTTGGCTGTGCGTCAGTGGTTAATAAAAAAGGAGTCCGGCATGACAGCACGAATTTTAGATGGGAACGCGATCGCCGAACAGGTGCGCGCCGGGGTTGCGGCGGAAGTGAAGCAGCGCGAAGCGGCCGGGTTGATGCGGCCGGGTTTGGCGGCGGTGCTGGTGGGTGAAAACCCGGCTTCACAATCGTATGTCAAATCCAAGCGCAAGGCCTGCGCCGAAGTGGGGATTGAGTCGTTTGGCTTCGAACTGCCCGCCACTGCCACACAGGCGGAGGTAGAAGGCCTGGTGCAGCAGTTGAATGCCGACCCCAGGGTGCACGGCATTTTGGTGCAACTGCCGCTGCCTTCCGGGTTGGATGAGGAAGCGGTGCTCAAGCTGGTCAGCATCCACAAGGATGTGGATGGTTTTCACCCGATCAACATTGGCCGCCTGGCACAAAAGGGGCGCGACCCGCTGTTTGTGCCCTGCACCCCGACCGGAGTGATGTATTTGCTGGAGCAAAACCTGCCCACGTTGGAAGGCGTCAATGCGGTAGTGCTGGGACGCTCCAATATCGTGGGCATGCCGGTGGCGCTGCTGCTGGTTCGCGCCAATGCGACTGTCACCATCTGCCATTCGCGCAGCAAAGACCTGCCGGCCATCTGCCGCCAGGCCGATGTGCTGGTGGCAGCGGTGGGCCGGCCCGGAATGGTGCGCGGCAGTTGGATTAAGCCGGGCGCAGTGGTGATCGATGTGGGCGTGAACCGGGTGGAAGATGCCTCGCGCCCGCGCGGTTATCGCCTGGTGGGCGATGTGGCCTTTGAGGAAGCCAAAGAAGTGGCCTCCGTGTTGACCCCGGTGCCGGGCGGGGTGGGGCCGCTGACGATTGCCATGCTGCTGCGCAATACCCTGCGCGGCGCCAAGCTGGCGGATTGAGCACAAGGTATAATCAGCTTTATGCTTCCGGAAACCTTTATCAGCGTGGATGTTGAAACCGCCGGTCCTATTCCCGGACAATTTGCGCTGCTCTCCATCGGCGCCTGCCTGGTGGAGGACCCATCCACCACCTTTTATGTGGAACTCCATCCGGACCGGGCAGAGGTCTCTTCAGAAGCGATGGCGGTTCACGGCCTTTCGCTTGAAGCCCTCAAAAGCAGCGGGACCGCCCCAGCCCAGGCCATGCAGGCTTTCGCCGATTGGGTGAAATGGGTATCTCCGGAAGGCAGCCGGCCGGTCTTTGTGGCCTTTAACGCACCTTTTGATTGGATGTTCATCCATGATTATTTTTACCGCTACCTTGGTGAAAACCCATTCGGCCACAGCGCGCTGGATATTAAAGCCTATTTTATGGGACAAACAGGGGCAGCGTGGGGACAGACTTCGCTTAATCACATCGCCAGCCGCTTCATGGAAGAACGCCATCTCAGCCACAACGCCCTCATGGATGCCCAGGATCAGGCCGAGATCTTCCGCCTGATCCTGTACCAGACTCCGCGCAATCCCCTGGCTGAATGACATTTCCTAATTTTATCGCGAACACTTAGTATTCGTAAACACGTCCTATCATTTCATCAGGTCTGGTTTTCAATGCGGGAGGAATGTTATGAATCAACCACAATCGGATAAAAACATGGAGATGGAGCGCATCATAGAATCTGCCAGGCGCCTGGGTGTTGATATCAAAGAGGAGGAAGTGCTGCAATGGCTGACCAGCATGGCCGCGCTTAAAGGTGATAACAGTATCACCGTCAGCCCGCGGACCGGCGTTTTCGGCCATAAGATCACGATGTTGGATTTCAGCGATACGGAAATTGAATACTTCAAACGGATTGGCAGGATCGTTGAATTTGATGACATCCCCGGCGAGGTGGAGACTGCCCTCGCCCTCTCAGGCTCGTCTGCGCAATCCAAAATTCTAACCTACCCCGGTGATAGTGATTACTTCGAACGGGTCAATATCATCGCGCCAGACCGCGCCCAGGCCTGCAAGATCCTGGCACGCATTATGCGGGAGAAAACCCTCAAGACGCTGCAAGGCCCCAGCTTCCAGTTAATCGAGGTCAAGTTTGGCTCCTGGCCGGAAACAATGATCGTGGGCGGGCAGCCGCACAAAGCCGGAACCCCCATGGCCTGGCGTCCGGACCAGATCAAAGCAGGAAAGATCGAAGGATTCAGGCCGGACGGCAGCCCTGCGAGCGTGTCCTGGGAAGGTGCGGGGCTGGATCCCGGTTGGTGCAAACTGGATTGGGTCGTGGCAGACCCCATCCATAAGCAGCTCGCCAATGCCAGTAACATGCTGGATGTGACCTGGGAAGCGCCAGACGGCAGCATCACCCCGCTGGACGGCTACCTCGACCCGTACTTCCAGGAAGTGTACCTGGATGTCAGCGCAGTGCCTATCTTCTCCAAGCTGGCCCAGCACGTCTCCGCCAACGCATTGGAAGAGTACGTTGAAGCCCTCGAGGGCGAGGTAAAGAAATACCTGACCAAGGATGTTAATTATGGCAAAGTGGCCAGGCGCATGTACAACATTTTCCGCCTGACCGGGCGCTATGAAGAAGCCAGTTTTTTACGTGAGCTGTTTGATGAACCCGCGACGATTCTCTACCAGATCTGGTCGCTGATCCGCACCGTTGATGATGCCAGCATACCGGAGTCCAGCATCACCCGGGAACAGTTGGTGCAATCCACCGACAACCTGATCCTGGAAGTGGTTAAAGCGCTGGAAGGTGTAGAAGAAACGGAAATCGTCAGCCACCTGTTACGGTTAAGAGACGCACTGGCCAACCCGGCAGGAAAGGAGATCCTCACCAGCGAAGCTGAAGCCGCGCGCGGGATGCTGATCAACCTCGTTAACAATTTCTTCTATGAGCGCCTCGTGGCTTTGCCAACCATCAAGGAATATATGGACGGATTTCGCGGGCATTGACATAAAGCGGCATTTACTTGTGTTCTGGTTCGTAACAAAGCAGCATAATCCCACAGGTGAACGCCAGAGATTTTTTAAGGGTCAGATTTTGTTTACGGTCAAGTTCTTTGAAAATTGACATTCCGTTGCCAATGGCAATTGGATTAATCAATAAATGAAATTCGTCAATCAGGTCATGTTTGATTAGCGCCGATACAAAAGTCGCGCCGCCATAAACGATGATGTCTTTACCGTCTTGTTGCTTTAGCTTCGTGATTTCGTCCACAAGGTCGCCTTTTGCTAAAACGGTATTGTCCCATGCCGACTTATCAAGCGTTTTGGTGAAAACAACTTTGTGCAGGTTCGTAAATGTCTTACCGGCTGAAAATTCCGGGTTATCTGGATTTGCAGCGACGGTAGCCCAGTAAGGAATGAACCCTTCGGCAAGTTTTCGTCCAAGAATTATGCAGTCGACAGGTTCAGTAATATCTGCGACATATTGATTTATTGCGTTGTCCCAATTCCACACCATAAAGTCCAATTCGCCATTGGGCCCCGCAATGAAACCGTCAACGGTCATTTGTACTTGCAGTTTTAATTTTCTCATATTCGTGTTTTCCTTATTCCCTTTTGGTTTTACATTGACCACCCCATCTGGCTTTATGTCTGAGGGAAAGTCTGTATTTACGTGCAGCTCGGTTTCGATCCCTGAACGGCATATGCCCAAAGCTCAAACAGCGTATAGGGATAGACCCCGCAGACAAAGTATTTGCCGAAATTGGCGGGATGGGCGAAGAATAGCCACCAGGGGATGACTGTGTTGAAGACATAGTTAACCACCCAGATGGGGTATAGCAATGGGCCAAAGAGACGCGCCTGCCAGACGTGAATACCCTCATGCACATCCACCGAATTTCCGGCTGTCACATTGCCAATCGTAGTGTCGAAACCGGGGAAGACGCCGCTGTTCAACACCAGGCGACCGGTCCCTCTGCTGTGTGATGAATCAATCCCAATCCCAATCGTGATCAGGCACCAGACCGACCCGATAATGGTGTTGGGCAGGCTCCACGAGTGGTCCCACAGGAATGCGAAAAATCCGCTGACGTCGAAGTAGGATTCGGCCTGCGCCAACCGGATGCCATGGATCAGGCCTAGTACGGCAAAGACTAGCGTGACGATGAGGCCGATGGTATCGTTGAAAGCCCAGGTCCAGCCGGTTGCCCAGCCTTTGGTAAAACCGCTCCACAGACCGCTGCCAAAAAGGCCGGCGATAGCGGAAAGGATACTGAACCAGACTGGCGCGATCAGCGCGTTGGAGATCGTTCGTACCAGGGTGGTGATGATTTGCCAGATTAATTTCATGAGAGTTCTCCTTGCTGACTTGTATGCCTGCCTGATTATTGACAATTATAATCTGAATACAATATATATCAAAATGGATGCAGGTCAACCCTCCAGTTTTTAAATATGCTCTTGTCTGACAATTGACTTTTCGGTGGAATGTGGTTAAACTTTATGTATAGACAAGTTCGTGCCTATCCCATCGCGAGAGAGTGCCATAAAAAAATGCCAACGCTCCTGGTCCGGAACGCCGCACTGCTGGTGACAATGGATGACGAGCGCCGCGAAATTGGCGGCGGGGGTTTGTTTGCCCGTGACGGTTTTATTGAACAGGTGGGCCCCAGCGCAGAATTGCCCACGCAGGCAGACGCCGTGCTGGATCTGCATGACCATATCCTGCTGCCGGGGCTGGTCAATACCCACCATCATTTTTATCAAACGCTCACGCGGGCGGTGCCGGCGGCGCAAAATGCCAATTTGTTTAACTGGCTGAAGACGCTCTATCCCATCTGGGCGCGCATGACCCCCGAAGATATTTTTATCTCCACTCAAACGGCCCTGGCCGAGCTGGCGCTTTCGGGCTGCACCACGGCTTCGGACCATCTTTACCTGTTCCCCAACGGGTCCAGGCTGGATGATGAAATTGCCGGCGCGCGCGAGGTGGGCCTGCGCCTGCAGGCTTCGCGCGGCTCGATGAGTCTGGGCGAAAGCCAGGGCGGCCTGCCGCCGGACAGCGTGGTGGACAGCGCGGAGGCCATTCTGGCCGACAGCGCGCGCCTGATTGAGCGCTACCACGACCCGCGTCCCGGCGCACTGGTGCAGATTGTGCTTGCGCCCTGCTCACCCTTCAGTGTGACGGGTGAATTGATGAAGCAGAGCGCCGTGCTGGCGCGCCATTATGGCGTGCATTTGCATACCCACCTGGCCGAAACCCAGGATGAAGAAGCCTTTTGCCTGGAAAAATTTGGCCACCGCCCGGTGGCTTATATGCAGTCGGTAGATTGGGTGGGGCCGGATGTGTGGTTTGCCCATTCGGTGCACGTCTCGCAGCCTGAAATCGAGTTATATGCCCGCACCGGCTGCGGCGTGGCGCACTGCCCCAGTTCTAACATGCGCCTGGCCTCGGGGATTGCCCCGGTGCGCGAATACATGCGGGCGGGTGTCAAGCTGGGCCTGGGCGTGGATGGTTCGGCCAGCAACGACGGCTCGCACATGCTGGGTGAAGTGCGTCAGGCCATGCTGCTGGCGCGCTTACGCGCCGGGCTGGAAGGCGCATCACTTTCTGGCAATGCCGCACCCCCGTTGCTCACCGCGCGCCAGGCGTTGGAACTGGCTACGCGCGGGGGGGCCGCGGTGCTGGGGCGCAGTGATATCGGCTCGCTCGAGCCGGGAAAATGCGCCGATTTCTTTGCGCTGGATCTCAACCGGCTGGCGTATGCCGGCGCCCAGCACGATCCGCTGGCGGCGGCGGTGTTTTGCGTCCCACAGGATGTGGACCTGAACGTGGTGGGCGGGCGGGTGATTGTGGAGGGCGGCCGTTTGAAAACGGTCGACCTGGCGAACCTGGTGGCGCGGCACAACCGCGCCTCACGGCGATTACTGGAAGGCTAGGATTAGGGCAGGGCAGACCACGGGTGAGGCCGGCCCCAATAAAGCGAGCGATGATGACATCTGACTCTTTTTGGCTGCAGGATGCGCGTGTGCTGGTCGATTGCGCCATGGGGCGTGCCCCGGCCGATCTGGTGATTCGTGATGGGCAGTGGGTGTGCGTGCAAACGGGAGAAATTATTCCCCACAGCGATGTGGCAGTGCGGGCCGGGCGGATTGCCTATGTAGGCCCGGATGCCCGGCATAGCATTGGCCCGGCCACGCGCGTGATTGAGGCGCAAGGACGTTTTTTGGTGCCGGGCTTGCTGGATGCCCACATGCATGTCGAATCGGGCATGCTCACCGTCACCGAGTTTGTGCGGGCGGTGCTGCCGCACGGCACCACCGGAATTTTTGTGGACCCGCATGAAATTGCCAATGTGTTTGGCCTGCGCGGCGTGCGCCTGATGGTGGATGAGGCCGGGCAGCAGCCGATGCACGTGTTTGTGCAGATGCCCTCATGTGTGCCCTCGGCCCCGGGCCTCGAAACCCCCGGCGCGGTGATCGGCCCCGGTGAAGTGGCCGAGGCCATGACCTGGCCCGGCATCATTGGCCTGGGCGAGATGATGAATTTCCCCGGCGTATTCAACGGCGACGATAAAGTGCATGCTGAAATGGCGGTCACGCGCCAGGCGGGCAAGGTGATTGGCGGGCATTACGCCTCGCCGGACCTGGGGCTGCCCTTCCACGGTTATGTAGCGGGCGGCCCGAGTGACGACCACGAGGGCACCCGCCTGGAAGACGCAGTGGCGCGCGCCCGCCAGGGAATGTGGGTGATGATGCGCTATGGTTCAGCCTGGCACGATGTGGTCAGCCAGGTCAAAGCGGTTACCGAACTGGGCCTGGATTCGCGCCATTTCATCCTGTGCACCGACGACAGCCATTCTCAAACGCTGATCGATGAAGGCCACATGGACCGGGTGCTGCGCCACGCCATGCGCCAGGGTCTCGCGCCGATGACGGCGCTGCAGATGGCCACGATTAACACTGCTGAATATTTTGGCCTGGGGCGGGTATTGGGCAGCATTGCCCCCGGGCGCTACGCCGACTTGCTGCTGGTGCCGGACCTGAGTGAAATGCAGGCCGACCTGGTGCTGGCGCGTGGGGTGATGGTGGCCGAAAGCGGTCGTATGCTGGTGGACCTGCCCAAAATCACTTACCCCGATTGGGCGGTGCAGTCGATGCACCTGCTGCGCCCGCTGAAGCCGGCCGATTTTCGCCTGACCGCCCCGCTGAGCGGCAGCGAAGCCACCCCTGAAAAGATGGAGGTCACCGCGCACGTGATCGGAGTGGTGGAAAACCAGGCGCCCACGCGCCACTTGCGCCTGAAGATGCCCATCCGCGCCGGTGAAGTGCAGGCCGACCCGACCCGGGACCTGGCCAAGGTGGCCATGGTGGAGCGCCATCGCAGCACCGGTCAGGTGCAGGTGGGGTTGGTGCAGGGCTTCGGTTTCACTGAGCCGTGCGCGGTGGCCTCGACCGTGGCGCACGACAGCCATAACCTGATTGTGGTGGGTACTGATGATGCCGATATGGCGTTGGCGGTCAATGCCCTGGCAGAAGTAGGCGGCGGGCAGGTGGTGGTGCGCCGCGGCGAGATTATTGGCCGGGTGAACTTACCGATTGCCGGGCTGATGTCTAGCGAACCGGCGGAGGTGGTGGCGCAAAAGGCGGCGGGGGTGCTGGCGGGTATGCGCGCCTGCGGCTGCCAGCTTAATAATCCGAATATGCAACTCAGCCTGCTGGGCCTGGTGGTCATCCCCGAACTGCGCATTTCGGACCTGGGACTGGTGGATGTGGAACGTTTTGATTTTATACCGGTCTTGGAAGCATAAGGAGAAAACGGATGGCAAAACACACAGATAAGCCAGACGCACCGGTGGCGCGGCATCCTTTTCAGCGCCTGCAGGGTGAACTGGCTGAACTGATCGCCCACACCCCCGCCGGAGAGCGCCTGCCGGCCGAGCCGGAACTGGCCCGGCGCCTGGGCGTCTCGCGCGCTACCCTGCGCGAAGCCATGCGCGCTTTTGAAGGGCAGGGGCTCATCCGCCGCAGGCAGGGGGTGGGCACGTTTGTGGTCGGTCAGAGCCAGGCGATGGAAACCGGCCTCGAGGTGCTGGAAAGCATTGAGACGATGGCCGCCAAGATCGGCCTGGAGGTTTCCCTGGGCGATCTGCGCATCAGCGAGATCCGCGCGGGGGCCGAACAGGCGGCGGGGCTGCAGGTGGAACTGGATGTGCCGCTGGTGAAGGTCAGCCGCGTGATTCAGGCCGCAGGCCGCCCGGTGGCTTTTTTAACCGATGTGCTGCCGCTGGATGTGCTGCCGCTGAGTGCGCTGGAGCAAAAACAGTTTACCGGGTCGGTGCTGGATGTGTTGCTGCGGCGGGGCGTGCCCATTCTGACCAATTCCATCGCCGATATTTACGCCGTGGCGGCTTCGGTGGAAGTGGCCCACGCCCTCGAAATTCAACGCGGGGACGTGCTGCTGATGTTTTCGGCGCGCCTGTATACCAACACCAACCGGGTGGTGGATCTTTCCTCCAGCTACTTTTTGCCCGGTTATTTTAAGTTTCATGTCTTACGCCGGGTTGGTGAACCCGTCCGAGTATAAGTTGTGCGCACGTTGTGGACCATACAAACCGAGCTTTTCTCCGTGTCCGCCGTGCCCCGTGGTTAAGTCAAAATAGGAGAGCGATGATGTTTTCTCAACAAAAAGTTCAACAGGTGCAGGCCAAAGTGGCCGAAAACCGCGAAGCCATCTTAAGCTTCCTGCGCGAAATTTGCGCCATTCCCAGCATGGAATCACAAATTGGCGCGGTGGGCGAGCGCATTGCCGCGGAAATGCGCACCCTGGGTTTTGAAGGGGTGCGTTTTGACAAAATGGGCAATATTTTTGGCTACATTGGCCACGGTCCGCGCGTAATTGTGTACGATTCGCATATCGACACAGTGGGCGTGGGCGACCCCACATCGTGGCCATGGGACCCCTTCGTGGGCAAGATTGATGACGGCAAGCTGTTTGCTCGCGGCGCGGTGGATGAAAAAGGCAGTACCCCCGGCATGATCTACGGGCTGACGATTGCGCGCGACCTGGGCCTGCTGGACGGCTGGACGGCGTATTATTACGGGAATATGGAAGAGTGGTGCGATGGGATTGCCCCCAACAGTTTTGTGGAGGTGGACCCCAAGGTGAAGCCCGATTTTGTGGTGATTGGCGAACCGACCATGATGCGCGTTTACCGTGGGCATAAGGGGCGGCTGGAGCTTAAGGTGACCGCCAAGGGTAAGAGCGCGCACGCTGCCAGCAACCACCTGGGCGATAACGCGATTTACAAACTGCTGCCGATAATTGCCGGTATTCGCGACCTGGAACCGCAACTCGGCGATCACCCCTTCCTGGGACATGGCAAAATTACCGTGAGCGATATGAAAGTCAGTACGGCCAGCATCAACGCGGTGCCCGATGAGGCAACTATCTTTATCGACCGCCGCATGACCTTTGGCGAGACCAAAGAAACGGTGATTGCCCAGGTGCGGGCGCTGGTGCCGGCCGAATCACGCGCCACCGTCAGCGTGGACGAGCTGTTTTATGACGAACCGTCTTACACCGGCTTTGTTTTCCCGGTGGACAAGTATTTCCCGGCCTGGGCGCTGGGCGAAGAGCACCCGCTGGTGCAGGCCGGGCAGGCGGCGCGGCGGCTGGTCGGCCTGGTGGAAGAGCCCAGCGGCAAGTGGGATTTCTCGACCAATGGCATTTATTGGGCGGGCAAAGCCGGCATACCCAGCATTGGGTTTGGCCCCGGCGACGAACGCCTGGCACACACCCAGGGCGAATTTGTGCCGCTGGACGAGGTGGTGAAGGCCACTGAATTCTACGCGCTGCTGCCGGGGTTGATTCAGTAACGCCAGCTTCGGGCACGGAGCCGAAAAGCTGATTCCTATCATCTCATTCTGGTGGAGGTTTGTATGCAAACGTATTTGCACGGCCGTGATTTCATCGGTGATCTCGATTTTTCCAAAGAAGAGATCGAAACTGTGTTGGAAGTGGCGCTTGACCTCAAACGCAAGCGCGCTCTGAACGAGGCGCACGCCTATTTACGCGATAAGGTGCTGGCGATGATGTTCTTCTTCACCAGCACGCGCACCCGGGGTTCCTTCGAGGCGGGCATGGCCCAACTCGGCGGGCACGGTGCGTTTATTGAAGCACGTACCACCCAAATTTCGCATGGCGATACCGCCAAAGAAATCGGTGAGATCTACGGCCGCTATTTTGACGGTATTGCCATCCGGCACTGCGATTGGGGCGAAGGCAACAAATACCTCAACGAAGTGGCGAAATATTCGCGCTCGCCCGTCCTGAATATGCAGTGCGACATTTACCATCCCTTCCAATGCCTGGCAGATCTGCTGACGATTTGGGAGAAGAAGGGCCGCAACCTGCGCCGCCAGAAGATGGTGGTTTCGTGGGCCTATGCCTCATCCTACCAGAAGCCGATCTCGGTGCCGCAAAGCCTGGTGCTGCAGATGCCGCGCTTTGGCATGGATGTGGTGCTGGCGCATCCGCCGGAGTTCGAACTGATGCCGGAAATTGTGGCGCAGGCCAGGGAACAGGCCCGCAAATATAATACCGGCTTTGAAATTGTCAATGATATGGACGAAGCCTTCAAAGACGCCGATGTGGTTTACCCCAAATCGTGGGGCCCGCTGGTGTACACCGCCGACGCCGCGCAAAGCGCCACGATCATTAACAAGTATAAGGATTGGATCACCGATGATCGCCGCATGAAGCTGGCCAAGGAAGACTGCATTTATATGCACCCCCTGCCGGCCGACCGCAATATCGAAGTGACCGATTCGGTCATCGACGGCCCCAACTCGGTGGTTTATGATCAGGCTGAAAACCGGCTGCACGTGCAAAAAGCCGTGATGGCACTGACCATGTAGCTGGGGGCTGCGGCACTCCCTCAGCTTCTGGAGGGAGTGCCGCAGTGGTGGCCCCACCAATCTCCCTGGCCCCCTTCCCTGAAGGGTTTAAGCGCGGACAGGTGCTGAAAACGCCCACCCCTAACCCCTCCCGAAGGGAAGGGAACAAGATTTTTTCGTATCTTTTCAATAAATCGCGGGAAATTCTACCCCACCCCCGGCCCCTCCCCAAAATGGGGAGGGGAGAAAGAAATAAGCGGAGATTTTGCCCCGCAACGGGGCAAAATCTCCGCAAACCTC